>Ga0114978_10000403_pt1 | contig 36118 bp, 50 predicted proteins | sample S_140212_EF_Meta_FD_87027 | JGI IMG/M metagenome (GOLD analysis project Ga0114978, IMG submission 87027) | Freshwater microbial communities from Lake Simoncouche, Canada to study carbon cycling - S_140212_EF_MetaG | ecosystem: Environmental > Aquatic > Freshwater > Lake | place: Lake...
CGCGCGCCGGTCGCCCATACAACCTGAATCTCCGTCATTTCGTCTCCCTGAGTAGTGGTCGAGGTACGACCTTACCTACTAATCCGTGCCGTTGTCAAGTCGCTTCTGGAACTCGGACTTGATCCCCTGTGAATCGAAGAAGTCGCGGAACTTCAGGAAGTGCGCTTCAGTCACCGCGTACGACTTGATGTGCGGAGACGTGGCTCCAGTGTGGCAGTACATGTTGAACCCGGCATCATGGACCATGTTGCAGAAGTACAGATCCTCGCCGAACCATCCGTCACCATCGGGCAGCGGGTAGTCACGGAACCAGCAGCGGTCGAGGTATTCAGGTCCAGCCTGCTCAGCGATCTTCTCGAACACGGATCGATGCACGAGCATGAATCCCGCGCCCGCACCGTCGATCTGGACTACCGCGTTCTCCGGGTAATGCGTGATCACATGAAAGGAATGCTCTTCGTTCCTCATGTAAATCGTCGGCATCGGCAACGGGTACAACTCGCCAGTGTCGTTGGCAGCAAAGTACAGCCCGGAGATGACAGGCCGCTCCTTGGCGTCCGCCGCACTGATGAGCAAGTCGAACGCTTCGAGGTAAAACCGCTGGTCGGCGTCAAGCATGAACAGCCACTCAGCCGTGCCGCTTGCCAAAAAATTTTTTACCATGCGGTTCCGACCACGAGCGATCAGGTTGTCGCACTCGTTCACGATCCCGGCGAACCGATCCGCTCGGGACGCGCCCATCAGGAACAGGTCATGTGCGAACGGGCCGCGTGTGACTCCGTTGTCGACATATCCGACGACAACCTTTTCGTTCGGGTTCATAGCGGTACCTCCGCGCTAATGGTTTGGATGCTGCAGACTCTGCAGAACTCTATCTCGGATCGGCTGCTAAACGTGTTATCGCACAAACGGCAGAAGTGAAACCACCATCGTTCGCGCTCAGACTCCGTCGTCGACATGGCCGTTCTTCTCAGAGTACGAAGACACTGCGGCCTGAAGAGCGGCCCATGCCTTCATCTCCGCCTCGCGGTTCTCATCCGTGCCGCTTGCCATCAGCGCGGTGGTGGTCTCCATCCACGCCTGCCGTGCCTCCGTCACTTTCTTGGAATTGCTCATGTCTGCTTCCTCACTTCGGTGGGTGTCATTTCGTTTCATAGTACAGATCTAAATCCGTGTGTCAATCCTCCGAGCCGCTAGTCCACGTCATGTAGCAGGTCGCTCCGATGACAGCGATAAGTGCCACCACCAGACCGACAGCCAGATAGAGACCGATTGACAGTAGAGCAAAGATGGCTCCGGGGATCACCGTCACCAAGAGGGCTACCTTTTGAGACATGCCCGCGTGGTAGAGCAGCCGTGCCGGTAGCACTGGCCAAACGAAGATCAGCGCTAAGAAGGCGAGGAACACGACGGACCCGGCGCTGTCGTCCTCGCCCTTCAGGCGCTCGTTGATCTCCCACGCCTTGCCAAATAGCAGAATAGTGAACATGGATCATTTGTATCATAGAGATCTTACTCAGGTCAAGTCGTCGTCGACCGTCATCGGTTTCAAGTACGCGGTTTGATCGAAGGCAGAGACGAACTCCGTTCGAGACTTCAACTCGTAGAGAGTGTCGTCAAGTCTGACTAAGTCCCGTTCCTGCAGTCCCGAGCCGCCCTCGACTTCAGGCATCGGTGAGACCTTGTCATACAGCGGGCCGCTGCAGGCAGCGGTCTCCTCGACGAGTCGACTGAGGATCTCGTAATGATCGTGCTCATCGGAGAGCGTAAAGCGGCGGCAGTTATCCGAGCCTGCTCGCATCCAGTAGACCGCAACCTTCACTTGCCCACGCCGATCACCCGGTCCGTGAGGATCTCCAAAGACCATCGGATTCCGGGTTCGAGGTGCGAGTACCGCTCGCTGTCAGCAACCTTTGACATCTCGTCTTTCAATCGGTCGAGGATGTCTTCGAGCAGTCTCATCCGTGTCGCTGCGAGCAGCCGCTCGACATCGCGCTCGAAGGAGTTTCCCTCGCCGAGGCGAAGTCGGTCGAGCGCATCAATCACGGTCTCGGCATCCTTGCCTGCCCGTTCCACGATTCGGGGTTGGATGTCGGACAACGGCATGCCGGGCAGATGAGAGTCCAGCAGCGCGTCCGATCCAACCCGGATCCGTGGATCGTCCATGACTAGAGGGCATCAATCTGGTACTGGTACTCCGGGCAGTACGCGGCCACCGCCGCACCGCCGAGGTACGCGGCGAATGTTCGCATCTCCTCGTTGTTCGGGTACTCCTTCACGAAGTACACGGCGTACTCGCGCACGGTCGTGCCGCTATCGAATACGTCGCACGCCGAGTGTCCGAGTTCGATCAACTTCTCGTCCGTTGCAGAGTCGACGTACGAGTTGCCCTTACTGCGAAGAAGCGCGATGTACGCGGCATCCTTGACCGAGCCGCTGTCTACCGTCTCCGCTGGTGCGGGTGCAGGAGCGGGTGCGGGTGCTGCAGCGGTCGCTGTTACCGTCACGGTCGAGGCCGTGCCGCTTCCCGACCCGCAGGCCGTAAGCACGAGTGCTGCAGCGGCTAGGCCCACGGCCATGCCGATCTTGGTCTTGTACATCGTTTCCTCCGTTGTGTATTTGAAGTGCTCTAAGGCACTCACTTACACCATAGCGTGATGCACTCGATATGAACAGCCCGTGCCGCTAAAAATTTTTTTTGGCTTCCTCTGCAGCATGCACGTTTTCCTTGTGATGAATTGTGCTTGCCAAATGAAAGTACCGATATTCACTCACGGCAATCGACGTAATCATCACCACGCACAGCGTGGATTGAACGACTGTCATTAGGACTAGAACTGAAATAAATAGATCAGGCATCTCATGCCTCCGGTCCCCCCGCGCCTCAGCGTAGGCATTGCGTTGTCGCTTGCCGTCAATTCGAGTGTAACCCCGATTAGAAAAAGGGCTTAGGTCCCAAGTACGGTTGTTTCTTTGATCTGATGCATAGCATGCATCATATCAAAGAAACAACCTACAGTCAAATCCGCGAGGCCGCTAGGTCGAGAAGGCGCACAAGATTGGTCGCAGCGTTCGTCCGTGCCGTCATCCGAATATGCTCTTCTCTTGTCTTGCACAACTCGATGTCGGACTGAAGTTCCTCAACGAGCACGGCTGCCAAGTTCGCGATCTCTTCGATTTCTTCACGCATCGAGTTCTCCTTCTTCGATCTCAACGACCTCGGCATCGATCACTTCGTCCTGATTGTCCGTTTTGTGCTGGGCAGCCTCGACGGTCACGGCTCCTGCAGCAAGACGGGCCAGCCGTTCGGCAACGACCTGAGCGGCAGGCCGCGCATCCGTCACCTCGACGCCCATGTCAATCTCCATGCCGCCTCGAACTCCGGCACGGTCGAGGATCTCCGTTGCAGCCTTGAGCCGAACCGGCTCAGATACAGCGGTTTCCATCATCTCTTCGAGGACATCCACCGCGTACGGTGCGGCTTGGATGATCTTCTTCCGTGCCCGCTCGATGTCCTCGCCCGGTTTACGGGCAGACCGTAGATGGACTCGGCACATGCCGTCATCCTGATGACGACCCGATGCCCACAGCATGCAGCGGATACCGTCTGACTTGATCACGCGGCATCGGGTCGGGAGCACCTTCGGCGCACGCCGCTCACTCGACGGTCCGCCTGCCAGTTGCTCGGCTTGCCACCCCTTGGTCGCACCGACCACCCACGGTGGCGCGATACGGCATGCCGCCTCGTCGACCAGTAGGTCGAGCCCGGTGACATAATCCGAGTTCATGTCTTTCGGGTCGACGAGCAGCGGTCGCTTCTCGGCGAGCGACTGGATCCGTCGCTCCTTCATCGCCTCCGGGGACCGTGCCGCGATCAGTCCGGTCGGGTTACCAAAACTATCATAGACCGGCTGCCATTGCAACTTCGCTCGACGAAGGGCAGCACGGTTCTCGTAGGTGTCCTCGCACACCCCTCGCTCGATCTCGGGCAGGCCGATGGCTGCCAGATCGGGTCGAGTGTCGATTGGCTCCTCGACGACGGGCTCGCCTGCTCCCTCTTCGACGGGCTCGCCGCCGTACACCAGTTCAGACATGGGTCAAATGTACCAATCAATAAAAATTTTGCCCGACAAAACTGAAGCGACCGGGCCGTGGGGAGTTTTTCCCGCACGACCCGGTCCAACTTCTCGATGGCGTCGTAAAGATTTTTTCCTACTCGCCAGTAACTTACGGTTTTCAGCCTCCGGCGGGGAGGTCATCGACGTTCTCCGTCGACGGACCGATCTGGTCAGGAAGCGGGTTGCCCGAGCCAGCCGTGCCGTTTGACACCGAGCCGTTGCCGTACATGATGTAGCCGGGGTTCATCCAGTTGACGATCACGGGCAGGATGGACAGGATCGCTGCCCACAGCACCGCGAGCCACTGATCACTTGACAGATCCCACGGGGGAGACTGGAGAGCGAGGAACGCGGTGATCGCGGATACCACGAACACCCGTGCCCACGTCCCGATCATTGCCTTGACTTGGTCTGGCATCTACAGCACCACCTTGAATAGTTTGGACTTCGAGCCTAGTGTCGAGAGACTGGTCATGCCGGGGATGCCGTCAGCGTCCGTGCCGGTGTACCCGAGCCTCCGCTGCCACAAAGCATACCCTACTCGAACGGATTCGTCAAAAACATCCTGAACCCGGATACCACGGGTGATACCAACGGCTCGAAGGCCCTTGGTCACCAGCAGCACATCCACGTCCTTGCCCTTTCGCCGTGCCGCCCGCTGAATGTTCGACAGGTCGACGACCGAGTCGGGCTTGGGTACAGGCTTCGGAGGTACTGGCGGTTTAGGTGCAGGGGCATGCTTGGTCTCCCACATCTTCTGAGCGTTGGTCCGAAACACCGAGATGTCGTAGAGGGTGTCGTTCTTCCGGCCTCGGGTCGGGTGGTAGTAGGACAGGCCCATCTCCGGGCCACCGTCAGTCCAGCCCTTGTGGTTGATCAGATGGTTGAAGTTCTCCCAGTTCGAGACCTGACGCAGGGCACTGTCCATTCGTGCCGTCGAGTCGAACATCTCGTCGGTGAAGTCCTGCTTGGTCCCCCACGACTCGTGCTCACGGCCCCAGAGCATCAGGTGGCCAAGATCCTTCGGCACGCCGTAAGCAGGCCACGGTCCACCCTTGCCAGAGTGCCAGCAGGACAAAGCGGACATAATAATCACCGAGCCGTCACGACGGACGACCTCGTTGCAGCACGGGTAGTTGTAGCCCTCGGAGCGACCGTCGCACCACTCGACCGCGCCGTCTCCGACACCTGAGATGTGATGCTCGACCGCGCCGCGAAGTCCGTACTCCCACGGACGACCACGGGTGTTCCACTCCCGATCAAAGGATACCTTATTGGCGGGCATCCAGTCAAGGATGGCCTCGCGGATCTGTGCCGGTGTCGGCTTGTTGATGGTCACATTTCCTCCTCGAAGTGCGGGTGCGCGTCGGCCTCGGGAGCCTCAGCGCTTGCCGCGTCCTCAAGGGAGATCTCGGGGAAGTCCTGCTCGTCGTCGCCCATACCGCTCCTCAACTTGACAAAAAATATTTTTTGTGCTTACCCTTGTCGGGCTTGACATCTATTATTTTTTCTGCTAGAGCCAAGGGTACAGGATTTTTTCGCGACGAATTTTTTGCTCGCGCGGAGAAAGTGCGCCGCCTTTTCAGGCCCTTCTATAAACAACTCTATAGTATAACGATCCGTTCCACGCTCAAACCATATGTCAGATGTCAAGACTTGACAAATCTACATACTTCAATACAGCAGCCGCACAACTGCTCGATCATCCTCGCACGACCCGTCTCAGCCTCAGCATCCTTCGACGGTCGTCCTCACTCACACCACCCCATGTGCCGTACGGCTCTTGGACTTTCATCGACCAGTCAAGGCATTCGCTGACGACTGGGCATACCTTGCAGATCGAGATCGCGACATTGGCTCGAATCCGTCTCTGCGCCAGAGGCTCATCCCACGGATGAAAGAACAACTCGGGGTCAATCCCCTCGTCACGGCAGGCTCCTCGCAACTGCCACTCCCAGTACTCAGCCGTCGTGCTGGGAAGATCTATCCCTCCGTCGATATCCCTCTGTCGGCTCATCAGCCGCCCCGGCATTCTCGGCAGAGTAAAGCATCATACCCAGTCGGCTCTGACACCAGCACCCCGCCCTGAGTCACCGCCGCAGGGACCACACCGTCTCCGGACCCGCACCTGTCACAGACCAGATCCACGATCCACTCAGCCGACCGACCCGACACCGACAGCGCCGCCAGTCCTCGGATCAGCGCGTGCATCGTCCCAGACCCAGCAGTCTTCCGCAGGAACGGCCTGACATCCTCAGCCGTCAGGACCGGCCTCAACTTCTTGCACGGGCACTCCATCCGGGCAGGCTTGCACAGCACGATTTTATGTCACCGTGTGCCGACCAGCCCCATGACCACACAGGCAGACCCGACCGTCCCGGCCTCCCGGCCTCTCCCGCAGCATCGCATCCGTGGCCACGGCTTCCTCGGGGTCCAGACCAAGAGCCCGAAGCGCATCATCGGCTCCGCTCATGGTCTCGTCCTCCACAGGTCATCCCTCCACGGATCATGCATATGATCCCATCTGTCAAGCATCCTCTCGGCCAGCCAGTTCCCGATCCAAGCCCTGACTGCCAGAGCCGACACGACCAGACCTGCCTTGGCCACTCTCGAACGGTACATCGAAACCTCCTGAGCATCACCCGCGACACGCGGAAACACGAACCACTTTCCCAAGAACCATACAACCAAACTCAACCATACCGCAACCATATCCCCGACTAAAACATAAAACTGCTTAAAACTGCAAAACTGAACCATATTTCCCTGCCACACGCACGCGCGCGCCTACGCGCGTCAGGGAAAAATAGTTCAGTTTTATGTTTGCTGTTTAGTTGTTTAGTTACACTTACACCAAAGTCCCCCACAAAGTATTCGTAAGTGTCGTCATTTTTGCACTTACGCGATTCGCAAAAAAACTTCCACTTCGCCGTAAGTGTCATGAATACACCAATCAACCTACCGACACAGTCACACCAACGCACCAATGCAACCAAACAGAACAGAAACATAAAACTCCGCCTCCCCGTCACACACCCCCACCGCCGGTAACATCTAGACATGTCTCCAGACCCCTCCGCCCCCTTGACGGCGCATGACCGCTGCGACCACCGCGACTGCTCCGCGCAGGCGTACGTCCGGTTCACGCTGCGCTCCGGAGGCGACCTCATCTTCTGCGCGCATCACGCGAACAGCCACAGGGATGCCATCGTTCCCCGCACATCCCACATCCTCGACCAGAGCGATGACCTGCTACCAGAGTCCAAGCGACAGGCTCCCGAGCCCTCCGCAGAGAAAGAGGTACGCAGACTCAGGGAGCGCGCTGGAGGGTCTGTCCACCCGTCTGACGTAGAAGATGATGACGACGATGAGGACAGCGACGGGCTCGTTCCAGACTAGAGAGACGGAGCACTTGCTCCACACCAAGACCGCAGGACAGCCCGGAGAAAACCTCTCGTGGCGGGTTGTCAGCACGCTACCCCGCATATAGAGTTTCCTGATCCCCACCAACTCAAAGACAGAGGTGTCACTAGATGTTCTCCTTCCGCCTGACTGAAGACTTCGTCAACTCCTACCGCGACATCACCCCTCCGTTCGGGTATCGCGACGCAGGCGGCAACTCAATCGGGGAGATCACGTTCCTCCGCACCTACAGCCGTCTAAAGTCTGATGGCTCCGGCAAGGAAACGTGGGTGGACGTGTGCGAGCGGGTCATCAACGGGATGTTCAGCATCCAGAAGGACTACTGCAAGACCAGTCGTCTGCCGTGGAACAACGCCAAGGCGCAGTCCAGCGCACAGGACGCCTTCGACCGTCTCTTCCACCTGAAGTGGTCACCGCCCGGTCGCGGGCTCTGGGTCATGGGAACCCCCATCGTCAACATCCAGCGCAACTCAGCGGCTCTGCAGAACTGCTCGTTCGTCACGACCAAGGGCATGAGCAAGAACGATCCGGCTGCACCGTTCCGCTTCCTGATGGAAGCCTCGATGCTGGGAGTCGGCGTTGGCTTCGACACCAAGGGCGCGGAGAAGGGCTTCACCATCCACCGCCCCAGCGCCACAGAGACCGTCACCTACGAGATTCCAGACACCCGTGAGGGCTGGGTCGAGAGCATGGCCCTGCTGCTGAACTCGTACCTGCGTCCAGATCAGCCCACCTACCAGTTCGACTACTCTCTTGTCCGTCCGGAGGGTGCCCCCATCGCGACCTTCGGCGGCACTGCTGCCGGTCCCGGTCCGCTGATCCGTCTGCATGATCACATCCGGCGAATCTTTGACGGCAGAGAAGGCGAAGCCCTTTCTACGGTTGACATCGCTGACATCGGAAACACCATCGGAGTCTGCGTCGTCTCGGGCAACGTCCGTCGCAGCGCCGAACTCCTGATGGGTTCCATTGACGATGACGACTTCCTGAACCTGAAGAACGCCGAGCGCTTCCCTGTCCGCAACTCCTACGACTCCGACAGCCCCGGCTGGGCATGGATGTCGAACAACTCCGTCGATGTCTCGGTTGGCGATGACCTGTCAAAGGTTGTTCCCGGCATCGCGCTGAACGGTGAGCCCGGCGTCATCTGGATGGACGTGACTCGTCAGTACGGTCGGCTTGCGGATCCTGTCAACAACAAGGATTGGCGCGCATCTGGTTATAACCCCTGCGCTGAACAGCCCCTCGAAGGCGGCGTCAACGGTCAGGGCGAGATGTGTACTCTCGTCGAGACGTACCTCAACCGTCACGAATCTCTTGAGGACTACAAGAAGACGCTCAAGGTTGCCTATCTCTACGGCAAGACCGTCACCCTCCTCCCGACGCACTGGGAGGAGACGAACGCGATCATGCAGCGCAACCGCCGCATCGGTACCAGCATGTCCGGCATCGCCAACTTCGCTGATATTCACGGCCTCCCGACACTTCGCCAGTGGATGGACGAGGGCTACCAGACGATCCAGCGCTACGACACTGTCTACAGCGAGTGGCTGGGTGTCCGTGAGTCCATCAAGACGACGACCGTGAAGCCCTCCGGCACCGTCTCTATATTGGCAGGCGAGTCTCCCGGCGTTCACTGGACTCCCGGCGGCAAGTATTTCCTGCGCGCAATCAGATTCTCTAATGGAGATTCGATGCTTCCGCTGTTCCGCATGGCCGGATACACCGTTGATCCCGCGTCCGAGTCTCCTGATACAACGTCCGTGGTGTTCTTCCCGATCAAGTCCGATGCCGAGCGCGCTGAGCGCGACGTGACGATCTTCGAGAAGGTCGCACTCGCGGCCACCGCTCAGCGTTACTGGTCCGACAACTCAGTTTCCGTCACCATCTCATTCGACCCGGAGACCGAGAGCAAGCACGTCGGGACCGTCCTGCACATGTACGACGGTCAACTCAAGACCGTCTCCTTCTTACCCTCCGGCAACTTCACTTACCCGCAGATGCCCTACACCCAGATCACCGAGGAGGAGTACAACGCCTACACGTTCCAACTCCTCCCCGTTCCGCTGGAGCCCGTCTATGAGGGCATGACTGCCGACGCCATCGGAGAGTCGTTCTGTACGACTGACGCATGCATCGTCAAGTTGGAGACTAAAACTCAACTAGCATGAGGAACGAGAAAAATGCCAACGTACGAGTACAAGTGCCCCAACGGTCATCCCTACACAGAGACTCGCTCAGTTCATGAAACTCTGGAGCGCACGACCTGTCCGAAGCCCGGCTGCGGTCTACGTCTGGAGCGCGTCTTCTCGTCCACCCCCGTCCACTTCAAGGGCAGGGGCTTCTACTCGACCGGAGGGTAGTCACCCATGTACGACTGCATGGTTGTATGTCCATCAGGGCATGCACGAGTCATACGTCTTCCCACCCCCACCCCACCAAAATTGTGCTCCGCCAAGGGATGTAAGAACTCTACGATCATCACCGCCACGATCTCGCACACATGACTGGACATTACATAGAGACAAGTGATATCAATAGTCCATGCGTACTGATGAGACCAAGACAGTAGTTGCCGTCCGAGGTATCCCCGGTTCCGGCAAGTCCCACTGGAGCAAGCAGCAGTTCGCCACGGCACCCTCCGGTGCTGTTGCGCGAATCAATAACGACGACCTGTCAATGATGCTGTTCGGCTCCTCCTACATTGACGGTGGACAGGACACGGCCAACCTTCTGGCGTCCCTGAGAGCCAAGACTCTCTCCACTCTCCTCACCGCACCGTCTATACAGGCGATCATCATCGACAACACGAACCTGTCCGTGAAGTCTTTGCGTGCGCTGGAAAACATCACCAACCAGCACGGTGCTAACTTCTACGTTCACGACGAGTTTCTCACTACCCCGCTCGAACTCTGCCTCAGCCGCAACGCGGCCAGAGAGATCCCAGTTCCAGAGTCCGTCATCGTTGACATGCACAGGACGGCTCAGACGCTAAAGCCGTGGGCCTACGCGATCACTCCCAAGATCACTCCTCATGAATACAACTCATCACTGCCACCCGTCATCATCTTTGACATTGATGGCACCCTCGCGCACAAGCATCCCGACAGAGACATCTACGACGGATCACTCGCGCATCTGGATCATCCAGACCCGACGCTCATCCCTCTTGCGAATCTGCTGTCGATCAGTTACGGAATCATCGTGATGACTGGTAGGTCCGAGGAGCATCGCGATGTTACGCAGACATGGCTCGATACTCACATTCAGCCGGGGTTGCCTTTGTTGATGCGTAGGTCCGGCGACTTTCGTTCGGACTGGATTGTGAAGTACGAGTTGTTCGATGAGCACATCCGAGACAGGTACCATGTCATGGCAGTATTCGATGACCGCGATCAGGTAGTGAACCTGTGGCGCAACCGGCTCGGTATCCCGACGTATCAAGTAGCAGAAGGAAACTTCTAATGGACCCGAACCTAGAAGACGCCGAGAGGGAGAGGAAAGCAATGTCTGAATACGCCGACACTGATGCGAATATCAGCGAACGCCGACACGACCCACTGTGCTATTACCGCGAAGATGAGTGGATTGCCGCCCAAGACTGCGCCGAATGCACAATGATCGCCCATGTTCGTGCTGATGAGCGAGACAACCCACTCAACGCAATCCCTCGCGCTATCTGCAACTCGGAGCCTTTCATGTGGCTCATTACCGGATCTAATCATCTAGAAATGCAACTGGACGCTCTACGCCCAGCGTGGGCTGCCTACCGCGATGCAGGCGGCGGCTGGGGAGCCAACCCTAATCAAGAGGAGAAAAAATGACTCACGACCCGCTGTGCCCAGCGCAGGACTGCGACCATAGCGAGCACTGCTCCTGCTTCATCGACTTTGGTATCTGCCTCTGCCAGTGCAGCACCCTCATCGCCAAGGTCGAGCAGATTATGTCGGTTGTTGATGGAACCTCAGGTGTAGGCCACAGCATCATTTGGTCAGAGGCTATGGGAGAGGATACGGCGAGTCCCCTTACTTCACCTACTGACAGTTTGTAGGATTCCTACATGGACATCACTTTTAGAAGCGACATGAAAGTCGAACTCGTCAAGCACTCAGCGAACGACTCAGATGTGATCGCAGCCGCCAGAGTGTCAACATTTGGTGAGCGTCTGAAAGAGACGACCTCACCGAGTGAGGCTCGCGGCCTGATCAACTTCCTGATGCGGGAACGTCACGGATCGCCGTTCGAGCACTCGTACTTCACGTTCTATGTCGAGGCCCCGATCTTCGTATGGCGCGAGCACATGCGCCATCGCATCGCGTCCTACAACGAGGAGTCGGCTCGATACCGTGAACTGGCTCCAGTCTTCTACGTTCCTGCTGTCGGTCGAAAGTTGACTCAGACAGGCAAGCCCGGAAACTACGTCTTCGAAGAGGGCACAGAGGAGCAGCAACTCGCTGCAGAGTCTGGCATCAAGACTGCCGCAAAGACTGCTTATTTTGAGTACCAGATGATGCTTCGTGCTGGAATCGCACGCGAGGTTGCTCGTATGAGCCTTCCGGTCAGCATCTACTCAAGTGCGTACGTCACGATGAACGCCCGAGCGATGATGAACTTCCTCAGCCTGCGACGCAATACACCTGACAACAAGGTGCCGTCGTATCCTCAGCGCGAGATTGAGATGGTGGCCGAACAGTACGAGACATACTTCGCCTCGACGATGTCGCTCACGCACTCAGCATTCATCGCTAATGGTCGAGTTGCGCCCTAGCATTCTTAAGCGTACCGATAGAAGTCTTGAGGGTGTCGCAGACGTAATTAGCACCTGATGGATTAACATCTCCGGCTACTGCCATCACCATGCTGACCGAATCATTCAGATGACTGATGTACTCGTCAATCTGGATGTACCGCAGTCCGTCTACCTCGATAACGTCAAATCCCATTCCTCATTTTTAGCATAAGGATGAGTAAAACGCTACATGCCCCGCGAGAAAATTGCGTCAATCTCGTTTCGCTCCGAGGGGGTGATGGCCCGCGAACGGAGCAGGTCCCAATCCCTCTGCTTCTTCTCGTTGTCCGTCAATTCCACTTTGCTCTTCAGCAGTAAAAACAGGCGCTTCACAGCGTCTCAACTCACTTCTCTACTCGTCGGCCACTTGTGTTCTCTTATTCGGCTAGGTGCTTGTCTTCACAGAATCTGGCAAGAGACGGGACGACGTACTTCTTCCCGCAGATCTCGCACTGCCAAGGATCGTTTCGACTGCCAGACAACTGCAGTCGACCTCCTCAATCAGACACGCTTCAGAAGACTCAGCACCTTCCGCTCACTGATTCTACCAAGCATCGAGGACACGTCATTCCGTCCCCATGTGAGCACAAACTCGTAGCCATCGTGCGCCAGTCCGGTCATCTTCTCGACGCCACCTGTCTCCAATACGAACGGCGCGGTCATCTCAATAATCAGACCGTTGCCATCCATCCTGATAAACCTGTGCCAGTAGTTCCTGCTGTTGCCGTCCACCCACGACAGCCGCGAGGGGGACCACACTCTGACTCCCTCTCTGGTTCCCATTCGCACAGTACCGAGGAATGTACCGTCATCGAGAGGCACCACAGGAGGCCCCATACGGGCTCTCTCAAGGCCGAGAGGAGCAGATGCCAAGGTGACGACCTTCAGGCCACGGAGAACCTTGTTAGGCCCCACAATCATGTCGAACTCGTCTGACCCTCCATAGGCCACAGGCACCCAGTCTCTAGAACTGGAGTCAGAACTGCCCAGAACTGGAGTCTCTGCACTGGAGTCGATCCGGCCAGCAGCAATCCCCACTCCGACGACTCGACCCGTGTAGTGCCAACCATCAGGACGCCAGAAGATCCGTAGGTCTCGAATGCCTCGACCTGTACCAATTGTCCCGGTTTTGGTCTTGATTCCAACTGGCTCGAACTGCTGAATATGACAAGGTTGGTTGACAAACTTCTTGACAGACTCTTCATGTTGACTCAGGAATGTCTTCCACACTGGATACTCGCCCTGCGTGAGCATGAACGTTCCGTCTGTCAGCAGGTAGTGATTCGATGACATGTATCCGATCAGATAACCCTCATTAGGGGACCATCCGATGCAGGGATCGAAGAGAGACCATCTTGTCTCATCCGGAACGGCGTACCTACCGATCTGCCAGATCCGACATCCGAAGTCAGACAGTGATGTCACGGTGGGGAGCAGCACCCATCACAGCCGTGTACATCAGCCCCCGGAGCCGCGTTCATCAGGGTGTAGTCATCGGGATCAGGATGCCCGACCCCATGCGGGCAGGTTCGCTCCATGAGGTAGCGGTCGGCTCTCCAGTTCTGGGGCCACTTTCGCATGTGGTGCTCAGTCCTGCTATGCAGAGAGCACACCTCGTCCCAGCACTCGACCGAATCATGACAGATGATTTGAGTGTCTGTGTTCTCAAGAAAAACTGAGTCGGCCATCTACCTATCCTTCCTGATCCAGACTTGGTAGCCCTTCATCAGTATTGAATACCGATCCTGCACCGCGTGCAGGACAGCGTCAATACCGTCCTTCGGCATGTCAATTCGATCCATCCACGATGCACCCCAGTGATAGTCGTCGAATGCAAGAATTCCGCCGACCTCCAGCGACCTCCATGCATTAAGACCATCAAGAGCAGTCTGCGGGGCTGTATGGTCACCGTCGATGTAGATGAAATTGAAGGTCAGGTCATTGGAGACGAAGAACAGGTCACTGGTTGTCTTATGCTTGACAACTCGGCTCTCTGACACCATTCGTGCGTCATAGATGCGCTCTACCTTGGAGAAGTCGATGTCCATGTCAGCATGATCTGGACCGCCATCCCAAGTGTCGACATCATCAATCCGCTCGACATCCCTATTGTCGAGTAGCCACCGGGTTGCATCACCGGAGAAGACACCGATCTGAAGAGCACGAACAGGAGCATCAGAGATGAATGTGGAGAAGAACGGCTCGGCACCCCCGAACCAGTATGGAATCTCAGTCCCTGTCGTCATTTTCTCTCCTGTTCTCATTCTTCCCGAACCAGTGAACTGCATCATCCCAAGCGTCTGCCAGACCACAACCGCAGACTGAACAGGTCTCGTACTCATCAATGGCAAACCTGTGTCTACTCATTATGTCCTTACCTCAAGAGCCTTGGCCACTCGGCGCACCGTGTCGCATGGCCAGATGTCCTGACAGAGCATGCAATAGTCCTTCTTGCCACGCATCGGCAATGGAAGTTTATGATGAATTGTCATCACTTCCCCGATTGCAGCGACCGCCAGAGTTGCCAGCATGTGCAGTTCAAGATCGCTGCTGCTCTCGTCCTCCAGAATCTCCTCGGCATCGGACAGCCAACCACTCACCGTGTGTCGCATCTGAACCACCAAGCATCCGGGTGCAGGACACGGCAATCATATCCTGCCCTTCGCTGCGTCTTCCGCAGTGTGCTTGTAGATCACCTCGACCATACCGAATGCTCGGTCTCCGCAGAGCGGCTCTTCCCAGCCCTGAAGACTGCTGATTCGCTCGGCCACTGCCGCTCGACCCTTTCGGTACCCCTCTTCCCGAGCAGACCTAAGGATTCCGCAGCAGCACGGTGGCCCATTGCCACCATCTACTACCGGGCACAGGCTGTCATGGGTTACGACTGGCTCCGGATCTTCGGGCTTGAACTTCCAGATCAACGCTGAAATCCGAGATGCTCATAGCCAGCAGCAACAGTGGTCTTCGCGTCTTCGACAGCGATCTCGTACTCACCGTTGTACGCATTCTTGCGCTTCAGGTCATCAACCGTCTGACCGCCGAACCAGTCCTCAAAGAGAGCGTCAGCAATAGCGATCACGAGCGGATCGTCGGATTCACCGTAGGAGCACTCACCATGCCAGTTCTCTCCGCACTTAGGACAGAAGTGCGTAGTAGGCACAGACATCGTCGCCCTCACATTGACGTATGGCTGAGTAGGCTTCTCTGGTTCCGGATCTGGCTCATCAAATGCACCAGAGACCAGCAGACTGTCGTAGACCTCATTAGGACAATAATGAATGTCATGCTGATACTTGTTGCCGCAGTCTCCGCACTCCCACATCGTGCTTCGGTACGCATTGATGAGAGTGTTGATCTTCTCTCTACCGTCCGTCATCTTCATATCTGCTCTGCTTTCTCTTCATTTCTTCTAGTTCTTTGAAGTACTCGTCCTCAGCCTCTAGCACTTTGTCACGAAGCATAAGTCCATCAAGCCATTCACGTCTCTGAGAGTCCATGCTCATTCCCCTAGCCAGACCGGCTAAAAAGCATAAACACTCTTCACCATCAGGACAGGTCACGAAGAAATCCTTGAAACAAAGAGTGTAAGTAACGCAACTACCATAACAATCCCTGCCGAAATAACTGACGCAGCGCCGAATGACGCCCAACGTTGCTTGTTCTCTTTATTGGAAGACAGTGCATGTGCGAACACAGACAAAACTAGTAGTCCGAGACAGCAATACAGAGCAATGAGTAGGTATGTCATATAAGTATCTTTTCTCTAGTCATCTTCAGGATATTGAGGTGTAGGTGGTCCTGAAGATTCAACAATACGAAAGTACATCACTTTGTCGTCTTCAACCATAGAAGAGACTTTGCTGTACCCAACCCAATCATGACCAATGATCCACCAGCCCTGATACCTGACAGCAGAGTTAGCATTTTTAAAGACCATCTCAGTTCTGTCTTTGAGCACTACCCACAGAGAAATGGACACGTCTTCTGGGTAGTCATCGACATTTAGGGGCAACTCTGCATAGTCATTGACCCGACTCATCACTGACCCTCTTCCATCTCTCTGACAGCCCGAATGACAAGGTTAGTCAATTCCGGAAGCAGGGGCTCGACATTGCCGTCAAGAATGATCGTCACCCTCCCCGGAGAGTCACTCATGTTGTACGCAGTTACCGTCAGCGTATGCGCGGCCTGAACCTGAACGACCATCTCTTGGTCTTCCATCATTCCTCTTCCTTAGATCACATATCGACCGGAGCGTGACTTATACAGTGCAGAGAACCCTTGAATTAGAATCTCATTCACAGCGTCAATCTGGATTCCGATGTCCTCTGGGTGCCATTTTTGCGACGGATTAGTCCCAACTGAGTAGACCTCTTTCGCTGCCTGACGCAGCATTAGGAAGTACTCATCAGCAGTGACCATCAGCGACGCGACCGGACTCTCCTGCTTCTTTTCACACGAGCAGGGAGTAGGGCTGGCATCTCCGCTAACGGCTTCTCGATGATCTGCCATTGCCGCTGCGTACGCCTCCCAGTCCTCTTCACTCGCGCCACTCCGAGACTTTTTGCGACCCATGCCAGATCCTTCCTCGACTGTGAAATAATGACAATCCCTAATGCAGTGACATGAAACGAGTGCTCCCACTCTAGGTACGGAGCCATTGCCAGAAGGTTTTCTCTCATGACCGTGACATCAGACATAAGACCCTCTAGATCCGTGTCTAGTTCATCCTGATCCACAAACACTCCAAAGAAAAACGGGTGGCATAGGACAAAGCCTACGCCACCCGCCTCTCTAATTGCTACTAGTACCAGCCATAACTTCCGCTACCCGCTCGGTCCTGCCAGCGAGACCAAGCGCGGCACACAGATCCGTACGAGGACTTGATGTACTTGAGCCCCCACTTGATCTGAGTTGACACGTTCGTATGCCAGTCAGGGCCAGCAGTTCTCATCTTCGTCCCCGGATAGGACTGAGGCACACCCCAAGTCCGACCGTTGTCTCCGTTGTCAGAGTTCCAGCGCCAGCCAGACTCCTTGTTCCAGAGTTGAACTAGACACTGCCACTGCTCTCCAGTGTTCCAGCCGTACTTCTTGCTGAGGTATTTGGCTTCTGCCTTCGCCTGCGCGGGAGTGCCACGGTACAGATCACGATGGCGCACAGGAACAGCCTTGATCCGAGTGCCGTATCCGAAGTCAAGTGGAACCTGAGCCCCACGCTTACCGACTCCTGCTGTCATGGTTCGAGCAAGGGCTGTCTTGCACGGAAACTGGCTGTAGTACTTGCGGTAGGGCTTGGTGATCCAGTTGTCAATCTGCCACTGGGACCACATGTCGTACATGGCCGGATCAGTCTGACCAGTCCCAGTCAGACCCCAATGACGCCAGTCACGTCCACCCTTGGACATCTTGTACGCAATCCGAGCGTTGTATGACCCGGTTAGCATCTTTGATGTCACCCACCATGAAGAGTTTCCCCAACTGGGTCGGTTGAACTGGAAGAGTCCAAAATCACTTCCATTAGTAATTTGACGCTCATCTCCGCCGGACTCGCGCATTGAAATTGCCCAAGCCTCACGGACATTAGTGCCTCGAAAACCAGCCTTCCAGATTGTCTGAGCCAGTCGGTTCTTGCAATTGAAAACCACTGGCTTCGCTGTGCTTGTTGATGTAGTTCCGTAATTTGTCTCTCGGATAGGCATACCCACCGCTGCGGACACCCCTACCCCCACAACTAGCGACACTGTCAGCAGTGACACCAGCACAAGGACGAGAACGGACTTGGTCGACTTGTCATGTAACTTCACGACTTTCCTTTCGTCGGCCTGATCCTTGAAAGACGGTGGACTGTCTTAACGGCTTCCGGACGAAACGAGCGGAACTTCTGCGCGTTTGCCGGGCCTCCGACCACGTCTACCCATTCGCACTTGGGTGTCTTGACGTGCTTGACGAACCGGAACCTTCCCGACTCGCCCTTGATCGACACCTCAGTGCCGACCTCCACATGCCTTCCATTGATGGTCATCTCTTGGGAGATAACCCAGTCGGGGTGGACATCGGTGACGACTACGTTCTTGCTCTTTTTCGTCTTCCTCTGGCCCATGCGACCCCTCCTCGAATCAGGAACGGAATCACCTACGCTAGCATCATGCTTCGGGGATTCCTACTCTCTCCCTGAGAGTTCCTCAATAATAGATCATGCTTGAAATAATGTCAAATGAGCAAGGAGACCTCGTGGCTGAAACTGCTTCAGATAGGCCCGACTGGGATGACTACTACCTAGGAATAGCAAGAGCAGTGGCTGCTCGCGCAGACTGCGTGAGAGCGAAGCACGGGGCAGTCGTGGTCAAGGACCACAAGATCGTCTCGACCGGATACAACGGCACACCAGCAGGAGATCCTCGATCTTGCGGAGCCACCGGCCAGTGCCCGAGGGCACTTGACGCTAGCGCTCGTCATGGACACGGAGACTACGATCTTTGCTGGGCGACACACGCTGAGTCGAACGCACTTCTACGAGCCTCATGGGATGATCTTCGTGGGGCAACCATGTACATCACAGGAGCGCCCTGTCCCGGTTGTGCAAAACTCATCAAGTCCGCCGGGATTGACAGAGTCCACCACGGCTGAGAAAGAGACACACATGGGCAAGCACCACGACAAGATCCAGAAGGCTCTTGAGAAGCGCATCTCTTCGATGCCATCCGGTAAGAGTGGATACCGGACTCCGGGGTCAATGAACAAGAAGAAGACCGGGTACATGGGCGTGCGAGCAGACGGACCGAAGTAGTAGATGTTCACGCATCCGTTTTCCGGCATCCCTGAGGATCAGCGCGAAACGCTGCAGGCCCTCATCAAGGCAGACGATTCATATCATGTAATACATCGTCGTCGCTTTGCCAGAACGATCCAGACTCTGCTGGAGGAGAACCCCAAAGGTCGTCTGCTGGAGATCGGCACAAGTGGAGTAATTCCTGATGCCCTAAGCATTCTTGCTCCGGAGGTCTCGGTAACGGTGACTAACTTCGACAAGATGCAGCCAGTCACTCACGAGTACGTTTCTCAGACGGGGGATGTGTACCCGGCCTACCGGATCGATCTGGAGAACGACAAGTTTCCTTGCCCTGATGAGACATTCGACTGGGTGCTGTGCTGCGAGGTTCTTGAGCACATGGAGATCGATCCGATGTTCATGCTCGCTGAGGTCAATCGCGTCCTCAAGCCCGGAGGAAGGATGCTGCTGACGACACCAAACGTCGTCAGTTCACGAGGACTGCACAAGATGCTGCAGGGCTACGAACCGCATTTCTACATGCACTACCACCGGACTCGCGAATACCACCGACACAACTACGAGTACTCGATTCACACTCTCTACTCAGTACTTAAAGCAGCAGGATTCTTAGGGACCATTTGGACTGAGGACACCTTTGAAGATGGGCTTCCTTCCACGATAGATCGACTCAATAAAGCAGGGTTCAACATTCAGCACACCGGAGACAACATCATGGCTCTATGCATCAAGGGCGGTCCGGTGGTGGATAGACATCCGAAAAAAATCTATGTCTAGGCGTATTGAGATCCCAGAACGGCTTCCTCTGCTAGGGACCAAGAACATCGGACTTCGTCGGTTCATGATCGAGGGTGACCGTACTTGGTCGGCGTTTAATCCATCCATCGCATGGAACCCTGATACTGGATACGCCATCGCCTTCCGGTCTTCCAACTACGTCATCCTTGAGACCGGGGAACTGCATGTCACCGAGGGTGGAAAGATTCGCAATCAGGTCTGGTTTACCGAGACAAATGAAAATCTCGATCTCCTGAACCTTCGACGTATAACGATTCCTAACAGCATCGTCTCTACGTCACGCGGAGTCGAGGATCCTAAACTCTTCTGGCGTGATGGGCACTGGCACTTCACTGCGACGATGCTTGAGACACATACTCCGGTTGCACGATTGAGCGTGTGCAAGATGGATGAGACAGCCAGTACCGTGATCGACGTAGTGACACACGGTGGAGTCGATGCAAAGAAGCCAGAGAAGAACTGGATGGTTCCGGACCTAAAACCTAATCCGAACTTTGACTTTATCTATGGACCTAACTCCGTGGTTCGAGGAAGTCAGGTCATTCATACAATGCCTGACGCAGATGATTTCCTTTCCGGTCTTCGTGGCGGTGGTCATATGCTTGAGCAGCCTGATGGATCATACATAACAGTCATGCACAAGTTATGGACCAAGAAGACTAGGAACTACGTCCCAACGAGACTGGCAAACATTGAGGGATTCGACAAGAACTACGGGCACTATTTCGTCAGATTTGACAGTAGAGGCCGTGTAGTAGAAATGTCACACGGATTTCAGTTTATCAAGAGAGGAATCGAGTTCTGCTCAGGACTCACCTCGATGAAGAACGATTTCATCGTAACGTTCGGTAGGGAGGACGTGGCAGCGTACGCCACACGCATTCCGAAGCAGCAGGTATTTCAGATGCTGAAGCCTGTCTAGCGCTGGTACTCTGGAATTGCTGGGAGACACTTCGAGAGGAATATGATGTCGTTCAAGATCAGTGCATGGGTTCCCTACTGGCAGCATGATGCAGCCATCACCACTGCGGAACAGAACAAGGACATCGTCGGCGATCTGTTGCTGTTCAACTGGGAGTGCCACTCTGACTGCTCGGTCAAGTCTCTCTGGTACGACCCGGTTCCGGTAGACCGCCTCAAGAAGGGCGGCTTCTCCTACTGGGTGACGTTCGTATCCGCCATGAACGGTGCTGCTGCTGCAGACATCTTCGGCAACACAACCAAGTCGAAGACCCTGATCAAGAACATGATCTCTGTCGCCAAGCAGACTGGCGCTATCGGCCTCGACCTCGACTTCGAGTCAATCAACTTTGGACATTCTGGTGACTCGCACGCTCGGCTCACAGTCAACTACCCGAAGTTTGTCGCTCTGCTCAAGCAGACAGCCGGAACGCTCAAGGTCTCTGTCACAGTTCCCGCTCGCATCTCCGACTCGATTCCTGACTGGTCTTGCTACGACTACAAGGAACTAGGCGCAGCCTGCGACCTAATCCGGATCATGGCATACGACGATCACTGGTCTGGTGGCCCTGCTGGTCCCGTTGCCGACATTCGCTGGGGTCGCAAGGTCATGCTCTACTCCAAGAGCAAGGTGCCTGCTGGTAAGACATCATTCGGCATCCCTGCCTACGGATACGACTGGCCTCTAGTAGGAAATGGCAAGACCATTGCAGCCCGTCAGGCTGACGCACTTGCTGCCAAGAACGGTACTAAGGTCTCTTATCAGTCTCTGACCACATGTGAAGGAACGTTCTCATACAGCGGTCGCACCGTGTGGGTTGCCACTTCTGCCGGTATGGCGAAGCGCGCATCAGAAGCCAAGGCTCAAGGATTCGAGAGCATCTGCATCTGGTCCCTCGGAGACCAGCCCGGAGACGCCTTCGCTCAGATTCGGAAGGCAATTGGAACCTCGGCTCCCAGTCCGACGCCAACACCAACCCCAACCCCAACTCCTAAGCCTCCGACACCTACCCCCATCCCAACCCCAACTCCTAAGCCTCCGCTGAAGCCTGCGGCGTCTCTGGCTGCTGCTCAGCCGGGCAAGAAGAACAACTCCGTTCTTCTGGTCCAGAAGGCTTTGCATCAAGCAGTTGGCCTTGACTACTCTTCCGGTCCGGGTACGTTCGGCCCGAAGACGAAGGCTGCATACGCTCAGTGGCAGAAGTCGCTCGGGTATAAGGGATCAGCCGCCGATGGAATCCCCGGTCAGGTTTCCCTCAAGGCGCTCGGTGACAAGTACGGATTCAGAGTCATCAAGTGAACTTCACCTTCTGGTGCTTGATCAAGACTTCAGATGGTTATCGTTCTGCACCATATTTGACAATTTATCCAGAAATGTCTGTACTTCACAAGTACAAAATTGGCTCGTCTAAGGACTCCAAATAGCCCGCGTTGCTTCCATATTGATAATGGTCTAGAGTGGATCTCAGGTCGCTGCATATGCGATCTATCGACCTAGAGATGAGGAAGGACCAATAATGAGTACCACGTCAACGGACGACCTGACGCTGGAGTACGCGAATCGAATCCGTCCGTTGCTGCCTGCAGCCAAGCGAGCCTACGGATCACGGACACAGACAACACCCGCACATGAGGCAAGCAGGGAGTACACGCTTCTTCTTGTCGAGTTCCACGAACGTGGTGGCAGTCTGACTGATCTAGCCCGTGAGTTGGGTGTTGCGTATGCAGGACTTCGCCGCCGAGTAGTGATGCGGAATGTCGAAGTCTCGTCAGTTCGACCCAAGGCTCGGGGCAGTCTTGAAGGAGTACCCGACGCTGCAGTCAGGATCCTCGCTGCCAAGACCATCAGCGTTGACGCCTATCATGATCAATTGGCTCAGGAGTATCGAGCAGGTATCAGCCTTGCAGGGATCGCCCGAGAGTTGGGATTGTCTTCGTCTGCTCCGCTGTACTACGGAGTTCAGCGCAGTCTTCAGAGGCACGGCATTACGTCTGAGACTGCAATTGATCCAAAGCCTGAGGCATCAGTAGTACCGCTAGACTCCTGATTGACTCCTCGCGTGTGCGTGAAGGGCCGGGTATTTCACCCGGCCCTTTCGCATTACTTTATAGTAGTGTCATGGGCAAGAGCATCATGGAGCAACTGGCACTGCTTCCGCCAGAGGAGCAGCATGCTGTCCTGAGGGACATCGACCCGGAACTTTTAGTCTGGGACTGGAAGTTGTGGGCACGACCAGAACAACTCCCACCTGACGATGACTCGTGGAACATCTTCCTGTTCCTCGCTGGTCGCGGTGCTGGAAAGACTCGCTCTGCAGCCGAGTGGGTTCGGGACATGGCAAAGAGAACCAACGAGGGCCAGTTGCGATTCGCGCTGGTTGCTCGTACTGCCGCTGACGTACGAGATGTCATCGTTGAAGGCGAGAGCGGAATCATCAACGTCACACCTCCAAGCGAGCGTCCTCTCTATGAGCCGTCAAAACGACGCCTCACATGGCCAAACGGAAATATGGCAACCTGCTTCACCGCTGATGAGCCAGACTCACTTCGTGGTATTCAGGCTCACTACTCATGGGCAGACGAGTTGGCAGCATGGAGGCAGACTCCAGATGCTGCAGGAATGACATCGTGGGACAACCTTCGAGTCGCTACCCGTCTAGGAACTGACCCGCAGATTCTGGCCACCACTACTCCCAAGCGCGTGAAGATCCTTTACGACCTCATTGAAGAAGCAAAGAGAACTGGAAAGGTTGTCATCACGCGAGGCTCAACAATGGACAACGCGGGCAACCTGTCAGGCGCATACATCGAAGCAATTACCGGAGTGTACGGCGGAACTCGACTCGCAGCACAAGAACTCTACGGAGAGATGCTGACAGATGTTGAAGGTGCCCTGTGGACACTGGAGATGATCGAGGAAGGGCGACAGGGTGCGCTTCCTGTTGGCACTCCACTTCGATGTATTGGTGTGGACCCATCTGTGGCAGAGAATCCACGAGACGAGTGCGGAATCATTGTCTGTGCCTCCACTGCTGAGAGTGACATGTACAAGAGGCACGCTTGGATCCTTGAAGATGCATCAATTCATGGCTCGCCAGAAGTATGGGCGAACAAGGTTGTAGAGATGGCGAGGAAGTGGGCATGTCCGGTCATTGCTGAGGTGAACCAAGGCGGTGCGCTTGTTCGAAATGCCATTAACTCCATTGACCCGAATATCAAGGTGCTAGAGGTTCACTCGAAGCACGGCAAGGCACTTCGAGCAGAGCCTGTAGTGCTGTCATACGAGCAGCATCGTGTTCATCACGTTGGGATTCTCGGTGACCTTGAGACGCAGATGACTCAGTGGATTCCCGGCGAAGGCAAGTCACCAGACCGAGTCGATGCTCTTGTGCATGCACTGACTGCTCTGATGATCAAGCCTCCGCCCGGATTCGTCGGAGGGCGTCTGAAAGCCAAGTCTTACTCAGACCGTAGGCTTCCGATTGATCGTGGAGGAGCAAGGGGTGGTGGCGGGGGAGGAAAGGTGTTCTTCCGATAGGAAGCGCATTCTACCTAGCAAACCTAGAAGCCATTCCCCAGTCAATCTCTGTGGTCGGTACAACCCTCGGGGCCAATGAGCGTCCCTTGACGACTGCACGAGACCCCATTCCAATGACCTCGGTGTTGCGCTCAGACAGTTTGCGATGGAATGCAATCTGAGTCATCGGCCTCTCGCCACGTTCCTCGGACCAGACTCGATAGACCGTGTAGAGAGACTTGACCGGAGTCTCTGATCCCTCAGCCTCATTGGTCTCCTCCGACAGGAACAGTCCGATTCGATCCTCGTTCTTCCGGTAGATCTCTGCAGCCTCAGACACAGCAGTACACCAGCCAAGACCATCACGGTTACCAGATCCAAGAACCTTGATCGCACCTTCTACTGCCCATGCAAGCACTGCAGGAAGCGCGCCCTCTGGGTCGAAGATGTACTCCTTGAGATCAGGATCTGGATTCTCAGGGATACGAGTCAGCGGGATTGGACGGATACGTCGCCACATCGCGTCATCGGAGATGATCGGTCGGTGATTTGTGGTCACCCACAACTTGGCCTGCGACTGGAATGTGAAAGGCTTCTCGCCGGGAGAACGTGCTGAGATCTCAGACGACCCGGTCAACTTCTTTACCGAGTTCTCCTTGAGCCGCTCGTTGTCCGGCAACTCATCAACCCAGACGACACGTCGGCCACGCAACTCAGCCCAGTGGTAGAGGTCAGTACTGTTCGCATGACCGTCTCCCTGCGCGAGAATAGACGAATCCATCGGCCATGCGTACTGCTGAGTTCCTAGGCACTTCACCAATGCCTCGACCATCGTGTTCTTGCCAGAGCCGGGAGGACCGTAGACGAGGAACATCACGTCATACTTGCTCGATCCGGTCAGTGAGTAGCCTGCCGCGCGCTGTAGCCAGTCCTGCAGTTCTTTGTCACCGCCTGTGGCGAAGTCTATGAACTGATCCCACCGAACGTTGCGCTGCCCCGGCGTGTACGCGACAGGCGCACGTCGGGTGATGTAGAGATCAGGACGACCACGAAGCAGTTCCCCTGTACGGAGGTCGATGACACCGTTGGCCACGCCAAGAAGATTCTCGTCTGAGTCCCAGTTGTCCACCCCAACAATGATTCGAGGGTCAGAGTTTGAGTTCTCAATCGCAGACTTGAGACGAGAGTTTGACTTCGACATCTGAGCCCACTTGATGACCTCGTTCTGCTTGTCTGTATCGTCATACTTGACGACCTCAGACGCAATGATCGGAGCCAGTTTCTTGGCCAGTTCCATGATCTCAAGAGACTCAGCGTCAGGCTTCCAGTAGCCGTTGTTCCAGTGGAACCAACCAAGTCCCGGTGTGTACCTGACAGCAGCACCAAATGAGTCGATCAGCCGTCGACCATTTCCAGTGTCAGACAGCGTACGCTTGCCAGACTCACCGCCGTCTTCCTCGCGGAGCGCATCGGGATCTTTCGGGACATCGATGTTCGACAGAGAAGATGCGTCATCGAAGGAGTCACCATCATCGAGTGCAGCACTGATCTGGCCACCGATGGTGCCCGGAAGCCCGAACTTGTCCATCATTGATGGGCTGGGGCCGATTACACCTGTGAGTGGAGTAGTGGTGGTTCGGGTAGAGGTAGACGTACGAGCCTCGTCTTGCGACTTGTTCGCCCACTCCTGAAGTCCCGGCCAGATCGTCTCGGTCTTCGGGTTGGTCTGCACGAACTCAATGGCACGACGGACGTGCATGAGCAGACCGCCTTGACCCTCCAACTCAAGCGGAGGACGGACCTTCTCCGCGTTGAAGCGGATCATCATCGTCTCAACCGCGAGTCGTCCGGCTTCAGTCTGTACAGGAAACTTGTTCGCCAGAGCACAGGCCATCTTGTAGATGTCGACGGCTCGGGAGCCTTCATCGATGCCCTCTTCGAGCATCTTTTCAATGTCTACACGTTCCCCGCCAAACTCCATCCCATCAAGCCATCCCCAGTCAGCCTCACCTAGAGAACTGCTTGATCCACGACGAGCACGCTTGCGAAGGACAGATAGCAGTTCCTCAGGGGCCTCAGCAATCTCCATCTCCCACGGCGCGTGTCCCGACACCCACTCGTAGCAGTTGCCGGAGAAGTGACGGGAGGGTGCGATCAGGACGTACCCGTTGTGCTTGATGTCGATGCCCTTGAGCCCTGCGGCTTTCAGGTTGCCGACAAGCGACTCAGCCTCATCGCAGCGGTAGAAGATGTGACGGCCCCGGATGACCCGACCGCCGACGTTGTACTCCCCGGTAATGGCCTCGACGGTCGGAGGCAGCGCGCCCTCGACCAGTTGCTCGAACTTCTCGAAGGACTCAGGTCCGCCAGAGCGAGGGTCAATGTCGATGACGAGGAATCCAGAGGGTCGGCAGTAGACGCCGATGTTCGACTCCGGAGCATCTTCCCACCATCTGCCCACCGTGGTCATATCAGACGTAGCCTGCACGTTCCACTCAGAGAGCCTTGGGTGCTTCCCTGAGTCCTTGGGCTCAGCATGCGGACTGCCACAGGTGCATCGCCCTCCAACAATCCCGTAGCAGGGAAGGATGGACCAGCCTTGAGCGGCATACCACGCGGCAGCAGAAGCAAGACGCCCCGCTGCGTCGTCCCAAGTGCTCATTCGCTACCGCCGAAAGAAGAAGACCCGACACTGCTGGTGGTGAGGAGACCTCGGAACCAGTGGTCCGCATCTTCTGGGGAGATATATGCCCTCTCCCGGCCAGTGTCTGTGGGCACGACTACCGCTGGGAGATCCCCAGAGGCCACCGACCTCGACACCACCTTAGGAGGTAAACCATACCTCATGGCCACGGCCCTGATGCTGAGTCGTCTCTCGGCTGTCATCACGTCTCTCCTCTTGTCGGTAGAGAGAACGTACCAGAGGGTTCGTAGTTTGGGAAGGATGGTTTTAGTTCGGTTTTTGATGAGTTTGGTCTCAATCTGCCACACTTCATGTGAACGCTCGTGAACATGATGGTTTGCTGCATTAAAATAGTGAATCTAGGCCGTTCTAGTAGTCAAGGAGACCTCAAATGACCCCACCACTAACCGAGTGGTTGTCATTCTCACTATTGATCCTGACAGTTTTTACAGCGGCTACGGCCATCGCATATCGCGTTTATAAGGTGGCGAAGCGAATGGAAGACACTATCGGCATTGATGAGCAGGGACGCACACTTTCAGAGCGCATGAGCCGAGTCGAACATCAGTTGTGGCCGAACGGGGGCGACTCTCTCGCCGATCAGGTTGACAAAATTGAAATAAGCAGTAGGGAGACTGCGGTAGAGGTACGGCTTATTCGAGACATGATGATCTCAGTAGTAGATGGTCTGGCTGCAAGCAAGAAGTCTGGCTAGAGACAGATAGAAAATTTGCTCGATTATGGAGCAGTTTTACACAAGTTAGGTTGATCCACCCTGTGTGCAGACGACTTTTTGGTGGACTTCTTAACGGACACCTGTGGATATTGCTGTTACCCTTCTGAGTAGTCACGGAGCGTGAGCCCTGTGCGTACCTGAAGGAGACCTACCTATGGCTCTTGCTGAGAAGTTTCTGGAAGTCCATCCCACGACCTTTGGCCTGCCATGCGGAATCGCCAAGGTATCTGATCAGATGTCAGCAGATGACTACGATGCACTTATTCAAGTGATGGATGTTCCATCGGGCAACCCTCGGCGTCTATCAAATCGTAAGATCCACGAGATCTTGATCTCTGAGGGTCACAGCGTTTCATTCTCCTCGATCTCGCTGCACCGTCGCAAGGTGTGCCGTTGTTTCACTGGAAAGAACGTAGCAGACACGGCCAAGAAGAAATGAGCATCTCTGAGCGGGTAGAAGAACTCCTTGCATCGACTCCTAGCAGTGGGACTCGCGGAACTAGGATTCGTCCCTCTCATCCGACCGGATGGGAGCCGGGCATCAAATGGGATGGCCGGGACGAAGCCACGATTACCACAGACCTATGTCCAAAGATGTCTAGTGAGGATGACTGGCGACAGGCTGTTGAGGACATCGGACTGACACTTCCTCCCGGCTGGGTGATCTATCCAGTAGAGGCTCGGTACGACGAGGCTGCATGGACTCGTGAGAACGAGGGAGAGGATGCAGTCACTCGTCCAGTATGGCGATACAAGTTCCGTATCCAACAGGCCGCTGGCTCCCGAGTCGACGTTGAGGAATTGATCGCTGTCATAGCGAAGCACAAGGCTCGGAAAAAGAATGACGAGCAGCAAGTAGTAGACCATACATGGGTACTTGCCACAGGTGATTGGCAATTAGGCAAAGCCTTGAGCGATGACACTCCCGTGCTGACTACTGATGGATGGAAAGCCCACGGTGATATCGAACCGGGAGACTATGTCTTTGGCCCAGATGGCCAGCCCAAGAAAGTTCTTGCAGTCACAGGGTCCACGATGCAGGACTGCTATCGAGTCGAGTTTGATAAAGACATCTCGATTGTGGCAAGTAAGGATCATCTATGGTCGGGGTACCGTCGCGAGAAGATTCGCACTGGAAAGCGTGGGTACGCGGGTTATCACCGTGTACCAACAATGCTCACTACCGAAGAACTTGCAGCAATCAAGACTGCTGCGTACCGCCGACCAGAAACTAAGCCGACTCAACTACAAGGCTTTCATGTTGATGTAGCAAACACGCTCTCTTTACCCATACAGGAAGACCTTGCCGTAGACCCTTATACGTTAGGACTATGGCTCGGCGATGGATCGTCTGCGACAGGTCTCATCACCGGACATCGAGATGACATGGAGCACTATTCTGACCTAGGCCATATTTTACCCAAGGCATCATCAGCAAACACGTTGCTTCTCAGAGTACCTAGGCTCACTACAGCACTGAAGGCAGCAGGACTTCTACACAACAAGCATGTCCCTGATGAGTATTTATATTCGTCAGTAGACCAGCGGCTTGCGTTACTGCAGGGTTTAATGGATACGGATGGGACTGTCTCTAAAACTGGTGGTCTTTGCTCGTTCACGAACACTAGAGAGTCAATTGCTCAGGCGGTGTACTGGTTGGCTACTAGTCTTGGTCTTAAGCCTTCTGTGCATCGTCGAACAACGGCTCTGTATGGCGTACGCAAAAAAGATGCATGGGTCGTAAACTTCACTGCTACAAAAGCCGACCGAGTATTCCGTCTACCACGCAAGATTGAGAGGCTTCCTGAAAGTCGTACTCGTCAGGATGCTTGCTACCGTTACGTTCAGAACGTAGTTCCGATTGGTCCAGTCAGTGCCCAGTGCCTAACAGTTGAAGGTCATCTATATTTGGCCGGAAGCGATCTTGTTGTGACACACAACTGCGACGGAGACGGATCAGAGGGCACAGTACAGAGGATTCTTGAGTCCACTGATCGAGCGGTAGATCGTATTCGTGAGATGAAGCGGCTCAAGCGTTGGCCCGGAGCAGCCTGTCTTGCTCTTACTGGAGACTGCGTAGAAGGATTCGTTTCGCAGGGTGGTGCCAATATCTGGCGTACCAACTTGACGATGACCGAGCAGGTTCGTCTGTACCGTCGTCTAGTCATGCAAATGACCACGACGCTAGCCAAAGAGGTCGACTCTCTTCTCGTTACTGCGGTTCCGGGCAACCACGGAGAAACAGTTCGAATCGGTGGAAAGATGGCGACTCGTATTGATGACTCATGGGATCTTGACTCAGTTGCTGCAGTAGCAGAGGCTCTTTTGATGAATCCTGATGCGTACGGTCACGTTGGGTTCCATTTACCGCAGGCAGATGAAGGTGAAGTTGTTCTCGATCTCCACGGCACAGTCACTGCTATTGCTCACGGTCATCAGGTTCCTCGTGGAGATGTTTCCAAGTGGGTTGCTGAACACGCGAGGAACATGACTGCAGTAGGGGATGCACGGCTGATCATCACTGGACATCATCATCACTTGGTGATCAAGGCTATGGGTCCACGATCTTGGATTCAGGTTCCAGCGATGGAGTCCGAGTCCACATGGTGGAAGCACCGCACCGGAGAAATCTCAGCCCCCGGAATGGTGAGCCTGCTGACAGGTGACGGACACTGGTCCGATCTTGCTGTCCTTTGAGGTTGATAATATAGAGGTACCTATGATGATCTTGGAGAGCGCCTGATGCCACCTCGCAACATCACTGACTCTGTCCAAGTTGCAGATGCCCTTACCTACATTTTTACTCGTGGACGCCGTGTATCCGACTCCATCAGATTTATAAATACTGTCAGCACCTCGGCTGTCTACTACTCGCCAGACGCTGTTACCCGAACGGTGTATGGGCAGTACCTTCAGTCGAATGGGGCTCCTGCGGTTGGTACTGTAACAATTACACCGTCTTCGCAGGTTCGTGACGTTAACGACTCAATTATCTTGGCTCAGGCGATCATTATTCCTTTGGATCTCAATGGTAAGTTTACGGTAGACATCCCTTGCACGGACAATACGAACCTCTATCCGGTCAACTGGTACTACACCCTTCGAACACGGACATCTGGTGCCGCCCCAACAACTTTTAAGTTCTACCTTCCTGAAGGTGACTTATCCGCTGTCGATATCAGCACACTTGACAAATCAAATAAATATGCTCCTCCAATTCCTGCTGGAAGTCTACCGACCAGAGCAGTTGAGGTCTACACATTCACCTTTACTGGGCCTCTACGGGTATACACGGGAACTGGGCGGCTATACCTAGAAGGTCCATACTCAGTCAGCAACATCAGATACACCATTGGAGAACTTGCTGATAGGGATATCACTGTAGACCTCAGGAAGAATGGCACGTCCATCTACTCCACCAAGCCAAGAATCACTGCTGGTCAATACACGACAATCGCAAATGATGGCCTGACATCTCACGTTTTTGCTGCCGGTGACTACCTCACTCTTGATATTCTTCAGGTTGGTACATCACAAATAGGCAGAGATCTCACTGCTACAATCAGACTCAAGCGACTTTCATAGGAGAGAAATAATGATTGCTCAGTTCGGTAACAGCGCACCTCTGCACGACGTTGACCCCAATGACCCTGCAGAGCATGTCACTTTCGTGGAGTTTCCCGACGAAATCAGCGTTGATGAGGCGTTCATCACCGTGACTGACCCCTCCGGCATGTGGGTTGCTCAGTCTGCTTCTGCTCCTTCATGGATTGCATGTTCAGATGAAGACCTTGAGGCGCGACTTTGCGCTCATTACAACTCTCCTTCGGCTCCTGTAGTCGGAGTCAACGCCTAATATCCAGCAATAAACGCCTAAGGAGATAAATCAGAATGATTACTAACGCTGGCAAGGACCACGTCGCCAAGCAGGTTGCTGGCGTTGCCTCAGCAACCACTATTGCAAAGTACGTTGCTCTGACCGCCAACACATCTGCTGCTGCTGCGGGTGACACCACCCTCACCGGGGAGATCACCACCGCTGGCGGTGGCCTTCTTCGCGCAACTGGGACGTATGCCCACACAAACGGCACTTCCACATATACCATTACAAACACATTCACCACGAATGGCTCGGACTCGCTGCCGGTAACCATTGCTAAGGTCGGAATCTTCGACACAGCCACCTCTGGTGGAGCACTTGTGTTCGAGACGCTCCTCGGCACCACGGCGACTCTCTCAGCCTCGGGTGACACGCTGACCATCACCCAGACCGTCACGCTCTCGTAATGGCTAAGGCAGGCTATTCCGCTGCTACTGGCGCTGCGGTGGCGCTCGCTGCGGCGACGGCCAAGACGATCCTGTCAGTGACCGCGCCAGCACAGTTCGGTGTGGACTTGCAGAAGGTCCGTCTTGCGTTTGATGGTGTGACGGCGAGTGCTGTTCCTGTGCTGGTGGAGATTTGCTACTCAACTTTCGCTACTGCGGGTACGACAACTGCTGGAACGGTCAATCAGGTGTATGGGCGTACGGTGACTGCTGGTTTCACGACGGCCTACAACTACACCGCTGAACCGACTGCCCTGACGGTGATCGAGTCGTTCCTCGTCACTCCTGCTGGCGGCACAGTCCTGTATGACTGGCCTCTGGGTACCACTCCTGACACAGCGGTCAGCAACGGCTTCTGTCTTCGTCTGACTGCTCCTGCGGTGGTGAACGCACGCGCAACATTCCTGTTTGAGCGCACCTGATGCCAATTTCCGCTGTCCAATTCAATGCTAGTAGCGGGGCGTCTGGAAGTGTCAGTGCTCCCTTAGGTTCCAACATTAGGGCTGGCGGAACCGTCATACTTTTTGTTATGGCTACTGGATCAGGAACAACGGCAGGCTCGTGGTCGGCAGTCTCTGGTTTAACCGATCTGGGTAGTGGAACGGTAACAGCGGCCTCAACATGGTTGTCTTGGAGAATTTACTGGGCGTACTACGCCACAACTACTGGGGGTCCGACATTTAGTCCAACTTGGAGTTCGACACTGACGAGGCAAGCGTGGTATGTAGTTGAATATGCAGGACTTTCATCCTCACCGTTCGTAACTTTGAATTCAACCTCAATTAATACTAGTGGCACAACTATCGGCGCACCGACCCAATTTTTGGGTAACGCTTCGGCCCTTATTTCTTTTGCTGGTGCTGCTGGGTCGTCTATCGGGGGAGTTGTAATCCCGTCAGGAATGACCTCCTCAGCCGTCTATTCAGGGAATACGACTGTTGGAGGCGGAATAGCGCATCAGACTGGGCTAACTGGAAGCACTGGGGTAAAAACATGGACTGGTCTCAATTATACGGTCGCCGCCGGTATGTCTATTGAAGCGTATGAAGCACCCGAAAGGCGACAAATTATCACGCGATCAGGGGCTATTACTCGCTCCTCAAACTGGTAGCCCGCAATGGCTCTCCTAGGCCGCTCTCAGCCGAACAGGCAAATTGTCGTACGCGCCAAAGGAGCGTCCAATGTTGCGCTAGGCCGTTCGCTCTCAGACTCGCTTAGTGTCAACGATCAGCAGACGACGACGACTTCAATCATCGCTCTCACCAGTGATAGTCGTCTGACTTCTCAGGACTTCACAACCAGTGGGGGCTACGCTGCCATTGAAGGCAGCGAGTCGGTCACGGCCAGTTTTAGCGACGCCGAAGCAAACCTGACTATCGGAACTAGTGCGGTTGGTCCGAGCGGCGAAGCCAACGGTCCCGGCAACTACGACCGCTACGCATACGAGGCATTCTTAGCCTTTGACGTATCGGCGCTTCCGGCGGGCACAGTGCAGTCTGCGACACTTACCGTTAACGCGGCAAGCATTCAGGGAGCCACGCTCACGGCGAGAGCCTACAACTGGGGCAGCGCCGTCGATGCCTCTGACTGGCGTAGCAGCAGTGCCTTGAATAGTGCGACCACCTACGCTTCGCTGGTCACCGCTGCAAGTGGTTTTCAGAGCCTGCAAACTATGACATCTGCTTCTGGGTTGTCGTCTGATGTTGCATCACGCGGCACTGTCAGGATGGTGCTTGCTACTAGCGACATGCTGACCGGCGCGTTCGCGAACTCAACTGGTAACAACACTGTCACCATTAGCAGTGCCAACGAGACGACTGCTTCGCTGCGTCCAACGCTAACGGTGACCACTGTTGTTTCAGGTATCACGGCCAGCAGTCCGTCCACCTCACCTCCCCCACAGGTACGCAGCCAAGTAGCGACCGCAGATAATGACATCTCATCCTCAGTAGTGCGTGCAAACTACTCAACTGCGCCTGTCGCCGGTGATCTACTTGTTGCTTTCGTTACTGTCACAGATAGAAACTTTAGTTTTGATAACGGTGGGCCGTACATCTGGAATGTGACGAGCGGTATCTCTTGGACAGAACGCATCCCCGGTGTTGACCTCACTCCTGATTCTTCGCAAAAGTATTTTCTCTACACTGCAACTGCGACGGGCACATCATCTGATGATGTGACTTTTGAAGGAAAAGGACAAGGCAATCCATGTCAGGTCTACCTCACTACTGTGGTTATATCCGGCGCTGGAACTTCATACCCCTCTGACGGAACAACTAGCGTTGGAGCAGCAGGGTATCTGTTTGTAGGTGGCTATTCCTACAACTCAGTACAAACAGGGCCTACAGCAATCACGGCGCAGACTTATCCATTTCTAAGTGTTGCTCCCTCAGGTGTCGTTGTTGGGCGAGTTCGCGGCCCATCCGACTCTCTGACTCTTTCAGATGCTGTCACTGCCAGCGTAGGAACAAGCAATGTTGCTCTTAGCCGCAACATCACCGATGCTTTCAGTGCTAGTGATTCTGGCAGCGCTGTTACCACCAAGGCTAGGGCTGCATCGGACACACTTGCAGCATCTGATGTACTGACCAGTCCTCGCGTTCAGAACCGTGATGTTTCTGATTCGCTCACTACATCTGACAGTCTCTCTAGATCACAAACACTGAGTAGACCTGCGACGGACGGCAGTGGCGCTCAAGACTCTCGCGTCAATCTGATCACTAACCCGTCGTTTGAGGTGGATACCACTGGCTGGAGTGCCGGTAACAGCAGCACTCTTGCCCGTTCAACCGCTGACTCGTACTTAGGCACCGCATCAATACTGCATACAAGCACCACCACTTCGGCGTTCACCTACATTGGGACGAGCAGTTCCAATCGATTTCCCGTAGATCAGGACGCTATCTACACCGGCTCCGCTTATGTGAAGTCAGCGACTGGTCTGCGTAGTTATCAGATCCGCTTGTACTGGTACAACGCGGCGGGAACGCAAATCAGTAACACTGCTGGATCGGCATTTGTGACAAGCACAACTGCGTGGACTCGCGTCTCGCTCACGACAATGCCACCGGCTGGGGCCGTGTCGTGTTATGTGACGGTGATGACCATCACTACGGGCGCAATCGGGGATTCTGCGTACATCGACGCGATCATGTTTGAGCGCGGCAATGGCGGCGCATACTTCGACGGTTCCACCGTCGGATGCTCATGGACCGGCACCGCTCACGCCTCAACCAGCATTGGACCGCTCGCCCCCGCGACTCGCGCCAACCTCGTCTTGAACCCTACCTTTGAGTCTGGAAATACGACGGGCTGGTTCACTTATAACTCCACTATCTCCGTGTCGACGGCGCAAGCGTACTCGGGCACTCGCTCGCTCTACACGGTTGCTACGGGCGCTAGCCAGAATAATGGCATCAACATACCCAGCAGTAACTACCCGATTATTCGGGCTGGAACGACCTACACGATGAGCGCGTGGGTTCGCAATGACATCGGTACACGGCAATGGGGCTTCTACTACACCCAAACAAACGAAGCCAGAACTGTTGTTCAGACGTTGCTAACGAGTGCCCTGTTCACCGCCAGCAGTAGTGCGTGGACGCGAATTAGTCACACTTTCACAGCCGCCGCTGGGGCTACAAGAGTGTTGCTTTATATCTTCCAGAACGCTGGCGGCGCTGTCGGTGATGCCGGATACATCGATGGGATCATGCTGGAAGAAGCCCCCAGCGCAGGCACCTACTTTGATGGATACACGACCGGAGCAGTATGGGGTGGCGCTCCTGATTGTTCGGTCAGTATTCTGCCAACCACGTCAGCCAGACAGGTATCACTACCAAGATCAATAGCCGACTCACTCACTGCGTCTGATGCACTCAGCACACCAAATGTAAACAGGCCACGATCAATAAGTGACAGCATCACCTCGTCTGATGCGTTAACTAGATCATCTTCTAAGCCACGCGCACTTGCA
>Ga0114978_10000404_pt1 | contig 36113 bp, 29 predicted proteins | sample S_140212_EF_Meta_FD_87027 | JGI IMG/M metagenome (GOLD analysis project Ga0114978, IMG submission 87027) | Freshwater microbial communities from Lake Simoncouche, Canada to study carbon cycling - S_140212_EF_MetaG | ecosystem: Environmental > Aquatic > Freshwater > Lake | place: Lake...
CTCAATCCCGCGCGATGCCTTAAACACCAGCGCCTCAAAGCCTGGCGCAATCGTGGTGCCCAGCTCCTGGCTCAGGGCCAGGGCGCGCGCAATCACCTCTTGCGGATCAGAAATTTCTGCCGGTGTGATTCGGTTGAGCACTTCGGCGGCCGTGTAGCCCAACATGCGCTCGGCCCCCACGTTGAAAATCTGGATGACGCCTTTTTCATCGGTGGCGATGCTTGAGAAATTGGCGCTGTTGAGGATCGCATTTTGCAAAGCGCCGGCCTTAAGAACTGCTTCTTCGCGCCGTACTTCGGTCACGATCTCCCGGGTTCCAGGGTCTTGGTCAGAATTCATGGTTTGCGGCATAGGGGATCTGCTTTTTAAAATATTTCTAAATCCTCCACGCCTGCGTTTCGCACAAGTTAATGTGTACTTTGCTTCGGGGCGGATCGGGTTTGCTCGTTAGCTAGGGCACAAGCTGCTGTTCTGCCGCTGCTGGGTGAAGCCCGGAAATATCAAGTGTTGCACTACCGCCGGGTGGAACCCATACTAACTGTTTCCAAGCTTTGGGTGTAGCTAAGACCTTGCTCGCTAAGCACCCGCGCATGTGCTGCTCGCTTGGTTAAAAAATCGACCACGATGGCGCATGTCCGCAGCGATGTGCGCAGTGCGCAGGGAATCCGCACGCCAGCGGGGCAGGTCATTTGCGTGATTCGTGCTTAAAAAATGTGCAGCAACAAATTGCTTACCCTTCATGCTAGCGAATCCGTGGCGGCGTCTGCAGCTGTTCCGGCGTGGTGAAGTAGCGCGCACCCTCGCCTGCGCGGGCTTGGGCGGCTTTGAGCTCGACGCGGGCCACGGTGCGCAAATGCACTTCGTCAGGGCCGTCCATCAGGTGCATGGCGCGGCCCCAGGACCAGAAGTCGGCCAGCGGCGTGTCGGGGGACAGCCCCATGGCGCCAAAAATCTGGATGGCGCGCTCCACCACCCGGGTTTGCAGGCGGGCAGCCACCACCTTCGCAGCCGCGGTGTCAGACTTGATCTGCGCGTGCGCATCGGGCTCGCAGTCCAGGCGCCAGGCCAGTTGCAGCACCAAGAGGCGCGCCTGCGTGATCTCGATGCGCGAATCGGCAATCCAGTCTTGCACATTGGCAAAGTCGGACAGGCGCCGGCCAAAGGCCTGGCGCTCCAGCACCCGCTCGCAAGCCAGCTGCAGCGCGAGCTCGCACTGGCCAATGGTGCGCATGCAGTGGTGCACCCGGCCTGGCCCCAGTCGGGCTTGCGCCATGGCAAAGCCCTCGCCCCAGGTGCCGAGCACGTGGTCGCGCGGCACGCGCACCTGGCGCAAGCGAATCTCGCAGTGGCCCTCGGGCGCCAGGTGCTTAAGCACCGGGATATTGCGCAGCACTTCCACGCCTGACGTGTTCATGGGCACCAGCACCATGCTGTGGCGGTGGTGCTGCGCGTGTGTGGTGTTGGCATCAGGCGTGCTTGGGGCGCTTGCCGCATTGCTGCTGGCGTGGCGGCACATCACGATCAGCAGTTTGCATTGCGGATGCGCCGCGCCGGTGATAAACCATTTGCGGCCGTTGAGCAGCAGCTCGTCGCCATCCACCGCCACCTCGGTTTGCAGATTGGTGGGGTCCGACGATGCCACGTCGGGCTCGGACATGGCAAAAGCCGAGCGGATCGTGCCCGAGAGCAAGGGCGCAAGCCACTGGCTGCGTTGCGCCGGGTTGGCAAAGCGGTGCAGCAGTTCGATATTGCCGGTGTCGGGCGCGCTGCAATTGAACACCTCGGACGCCCAGGGCAGGCGCCCCAGCAGTTCGGCAATGGGTGCGTAATCTAGGTTGCGCAATCGGGTGCCGGGTTCATGGGGCAGCAGCCGCGGCAGGAACAGGTTCCACAAGCCTTCGTCTTGCGCCAGAGTCTTGAGGTCTTCCAAAAACGGCGGCGGGTACACGCTCTGGGCCACGCTCTGATGCCAGGCCGGGTTGTGGGGGAGCAGGTAGCGGTCAAAAAATGCGTCGGCTTTGTCCCGCAGGCGCCGACCTTCAGCAGAAGGTGAAAAATCCATGCGGCCATTGTGGGGTGCGGGCGTTTACCATGCGCTTGACTTGTGTCAAAACAAGCGGTTTGCACGAGGCGCCTGCGCGACTTGTTGGCCGTGGTTTTTCTTGGCGCGAATTGTTTTCACGCATTCATTTTTGTGAGCCTTCAACACCATGCAGGAAATTCCCCCCGGCGCGATTTTGGTCTTGGTCGCCTTGCCCCAAGAGCTCGACGCGGCCTTGCTCGGCACGCACGCCACCGTGTGCTACACGGGCGTGGGCAAGGTCAACGCCGCCTATGCCACGGTGCAAGCGCTGCGCGCGCATGCGCCGCAATTGGTGATCAACTTTGGTTATGCCGGTCGGGTGGCGCCTTGTCCGTCGGGGCTGGTCGAAGTGGCCAGCGTGCTGCAGCGTGACATGAACGCCGAACCGCTGGCGCCGCGCGGGGCCACGCCTTTTCAGGAGGGCAGCCACACGCTGCACTCAGGGCGTGATGGCGTAGTGTGCGGCACGGGCGACAGCTTTGTCACCGCGCCCGACCCCTGGTTTGAAACGCAAGGCGTGCAATTGGTGGACATGGAGCTGTATGCGGTGGCCAGCGTCTGCGCCCGCCAAAACGTGGCTTGGCGCGCGTTCAAATTTGTGTCGGACGACGCCAATGCCGATTCAGCCAAGGACTGGCAGGCCAATGTGCGCCGGGGTGAGGCCTTGTTTGTGGACTGGTTTTTGCGCCAGACGCAGCGCCCGCCTGCAGTTTGAGCGCGCCGCGCGCTGACAATCGAGCCCATGACCACTCCCGATTTGCCCTTCGCCGTCGAAGCCTCGTTGTGGCACCCCGTGTCGCTGGCCGACGCCTTGGGCGTGCAGCCGCTTGCCGCGCAATTGCTCACCCAGCCGCTGGTGCTGTGGCGCGACGCCCAAGGTGTGGCCCACGCTTGGGCCGACCAATGCCCGCACCGGGGCGCGCGCTTGTCCTTGGGTCGGGTGTGCGCGGGTCAGCTTGAATGTCCCTACCACGGCTGGCAATTTGTGGGCCGTGGCGACTGCGTGCACGTGCCCGCCTTGCCCGGTTTTGTGCCCAGCCCCAAGCACAGCGCGCGCACCTTTGAGGCGCAAGAGGTCTATGGTTTGTTGTGGGTACGGCTGGCGAAACCGGCGACTGAATCAGTAGCCAACTCGCTGCCCGGCTTTGGCGCCGAGACGGACGCGCGCCTGCGCAAGGTCAATTGCGGTCCTTATGACGTGGCGACGAGTGCACCGCGCATTGTGGAAAATTTTCTGGACATGGCGCACTTTGGCTTTGTGCACGAAGGCTGGCTGGGCGCGCGCGATGCGACTGCGATCGCCGACTACCAGGTCACCCCCACGCCCACCGGCCTGCTGGCCACCAATTGCCGCGCTTGGCAGCCGCAGTCCAACCTGCATTCCACCCAGACCGCGCTGGTGGAATACAGCTATGAGGTCACCGCGCCCTACACCGCAGTGCTGACCAAAATTCCCGAGGCAGGCACCACCGCAGTAGACGGCTGGCGCGAGTCGATTGCGCTGTTGATTTGCCCGGTGTCGCCGCAGTTCAGCCGCGTCTGGTTTCGGCTGGCGGTGGCCGACTTTGAATCGCCTGACGAGAAGCTGCAGGCCTTTCAGCACACCATCTTCACCCAAGACCAGCCGGTGCTCGAGTCGCAAACGCCCCGCAGCCTGCCCCTGAACCTGCAGGCCGAAGCGCATACAGCCGCCGACAAGGCCTCGGCAGCCTACCGGCGCTACTTAATGCAGTCGGGCATCACCTTTGGCACCTGCTGAGGCCGCCAACAGAGCCTAAGCCAGCAGTGGGTAGCCCAGTGCCTGGGCCGTTTCGCGCATGTCCACGCAGCGTTGGTAGACGCCGGGCTCGGGCACCTCAAAACCAAGGATGTTCAGCGCTTGCAAAACGGGCGTCGCTTGCGCGCTGTTCATCAGCGAGCGCAAGGAGCTTTGCATCAACGCGATTTCGGTCTTTGACGTGCCTTGCGCGGTAATCAGCGGCAAGCCGGGATAGTCCTCAGTCGTGGCGATGATGCGCAGGCCCTGTGTGGCCAGCGGCGTGTAGCGCGCCAGCGCGGCGTAGGTGACACAGTCAATCGCTGCCAGGTCGGCACGGCCTTCGCGCACTGCGTCCACCGATTCACTGTGGCCCCCGGTTTCTACGGCGCTGGCAAAAAACCGCCCCTGGGTGGCCAGGGGCGCAACCAGGGCGCGAAACGCGTTGTAGCCCGACTGCGAGTTGGGCGCGTTAAAAGCTGCGCGCAGGCCATGAAAGCCTTCCAGCCCCAAGTGCCCATGCTCGGTGCGCGCCACCAGCACACTGCGGCACGCAATGCCGCTGCACTGCGGCGCGTCATAGGCAAACGCGCCCAACAATTGCACCTTGCCTGCCAGGTCGTCGGTAAAGGGGTAGCCGCAGGTTTGGCTTATCAGCAGATTGGGGTCTAGCCAATGGGCGGGGTAGTCCGGCGGCCAGCGCAGGGCTTGGGGCAGGCGCTGCAGACCAGCTTCCGCCAGGTTTTGGCGCAGCAGGTCCCACAGCGTCGCCACGGCGTTGCGGTTTGCCAGGTACATGGGCAGGGACGCCAGGCGTGCGGTCATGCCGCGCTCATGGTTTTGGGGCTGTGCTGTTTTGCGGCCGTGTGACCTGGGCGGGGTGGTCGATGGGCGAAAAAGCGTGGCGTACAAAAAGCCACGTGTAGCCAGGCAGCAAAAAGCCGCCCGTGCCCTGAACAAAGGAGTCGCGCTGCGCCCAATACGCCTTGGGTATCTCGTACCAGGGCAGGTTGGGCTGGGCGTGGTGTACTGCGTGGAAGTTGTTGTTCAGGTACAAAAGCTGCCAGGGCCAGGCCGCTTCATTGACCACAATGCGGTGCGCGGGCAGCGCAGCGGGGCGGTGTTCGAAAAACGACCGCATAAACGCCAGCCCCAAGCAGGGATAGCTGACACACAAGATGTAGGTCCATGGCGACATGCCGGTCCAGGTTTGGATAGCCCAAAGGGTGAGCGCAAGCAGCGCGGCATGCTGCACCCAGGTCCAGCGCATCTTGGGGCTGCGCCAGTACGCCCCTTGGCGTAGCGGCCACAGCAGATTAAAGATCGCAAAGGCCGGGGTAATCAAGAAGCGCCCGAGTGAGGTGCGCTGCGCCAACAGCAGCGCGCGCATGGGCGAACTGCGCTGGGCATAGTCTTTCGGGTCAAGGTAATTACTCTCAGGGTCTTGACCTGGGTAGGTGAGCAACTCGTCGCGGTGGTGGGCCAAATGGCTGCGCCGGTAAATGTCAAACGGGTACCAAACGGCGATGGGTAGCAAGCCAAACCAACGGTTGAGCCAGGCGTAGGGGCTGGGGTGGTTATGCACCAGTTCGTGCTGCAGGCTCATATACCAGGCGCAGACCACAACCAGGGCGAAAAGCGCCCCCGATGCGCCCCCATGCGCGTACCAGGCCAGCGCCATCAACCAGCTGCCATAGACCACGCCAATGAGCAGCCAGGTTGGCCATTCCACGGTGCGGGCGGGGTTTGGTGTGTCGTTTGAGAAAGCGTTGTGCGCGCGGTTCATGCGAAGGGGTTCAAAAAAAGTGGGGGCTGCAGGGTGGCCTGTGGCCAGTATGCGGCGCGGATCGTAGCACTGGCCAAACAATGGCACTTTGTCCCATGGCAAAGACACGCCTCAAATCGACTCGCCTGGCAAGGCTTTGCGGGCACCGCGCTCCATGGCGCCAGCCTTGTAAACTCGCCCGCTCCCACAGCAGCGTGTCTGGCGCAGCGGGGAGTTTTGCTTTTCCGGGCCATGTAGAGGACTACCATGTACAAAAACCTCGCTGCGATCGTCGTCGCTTTCAGCTCGACCGTCCGCGAAACCCCTTGCCTTGTCGGCGCATTGCCATCCGTGGCGGTGGCGCCATGAGTTACCAGGTCAAGGAAATTTTTTACACCTTGCAAGGCGAAGGGGCTAACGCCGGCAAGCCTGCCGTGTTTTGCCGTTTTGCTGGCTGCAATCTGTGGTCGGGCCGCGAACAAGACCGCGCCACCGCCATCTGCCAGTTTTGCGATACCGACTTTGTCGGCACCGACGGCACCTTGGGCGGGCGTTTTGACAGCGCCCAGGCCCTGGCCGCGCAAATTGCCGTGCTGTGGCCTGCCAACGGCAGCGCGCACCGCTTTGTGGTGCTGACCGGCGGCGAGCCCTTGCTGCAAGTGGACACGGCCCTCATTGATGCACTGCACGCCCAAGGTTTCAAGATTGCAGTGGAAACCAATGGCACTCTGGCGGCGCCTGCGGGCATTGACTGGATTTGCGTGAGTTTCAAGGCCGGTGCGCCCCGGGTGCAGCGCCGGGGTCAGGAGCTCAAGCTGGTCTGGCCGCAAGCCGGGTTTGTGCTGGAAGATTTGCAAACGATGCAAGACCTGTCTTTTGAGAACCACTATTTGCAGCCCATGGACAACATCCTGCGCGCCAAAAACACCGAAATCTGCATCGACTTGTGCCTGCAAAACCCGGCCTGGAAGCTCAGCTTGCAAACCCACAAAATGACCGGAATCCGATGAGCCACGCCCCAGCCCCCAACGGACATTTCAGCGTCAGCCAGAAATTTTTCTTTGACGCCGCCCACACCCTGCAGCGCGACATAGAGCGCGAAGGCAGTCTGCGCGTGCACGGCCACACCTACTACGCCGAAGTCACCGTCAGCGGCGCGCGCGATCCGGCCACTGGAATGGTGGTGGACCTGGGCCTGGTACGCCTGCACATCGAGCAGTTGCGCCCCCAGCTCGACCACCGCATGCTCGACGACGTGCCCGGCCTGGGCCCGGCCACGCTGGAAAACCTGTGCGCCTTCATCTGGCAGGCGCTCTTGCCCCACTTTGAAGGCCTGTCCCAGGTGCGGGTGTGGCGCGATTCGGTGGGCGACGGCTGCACCCTTGGGCGCGCCTAATGCGGGGTTACCGCGCCAGCCTGCTCTGGTTTGCCGATCCCGGGCAGGGTCCGGCCAGCGTACGTTATGAAGAAGATGGCCTCTTGGTGGTCGGCCCCAACGCCCAGGGCCAGCAGGTGGTGCAAGCCATCGGCAGCTGGCGTGCGCTCTCAAGCCACTATTGCCGCCTGCCGGTCGAACACTTGCCCGGACGCATCATCGCGCCGGGCTTTGTTGACATGCATGTGCATTTCCCGCAAACCAATGTCATCGGCTCGCCCGCCGCAGGCCTGTTGCCCTGGCTGGAAAACTACACCTTCCCCGAAGAACAGCGCTTTGCCGACGCGCACTACGCCACCGAGTCCGCGGCGTTTTTTGTTGACGAGCTGCTGCGCAACGGCGTAACCACGGCGCTGGCCTTTGCCACGTCGCACCGTACTTCGGTAGACGCCCTGTTTGCCCAGGCCCAGGCGCGCCAGATGCGGCTGATTACGGGCCTGTGCCTGATGGACCGCCACGCCCCGGCAGCGCTGCTCAACCAGCCGGGCCTAGGCAACAGCGCCGCAGAGCAAAGCCTGATCGAGTCCGAAGCGCTCATCCAGCGTTGGCACGGCCAGGGCCGCCTGGGCTACGCCATCACTCCACGCTTTGCCCCCACGTCAACTGACGTGCAGCTGCGCGGCGCGGGTGAACTGGCGGCGCGCTACCCGGACGTCTGGATCCAAAGCCACGTGGCCGAAAACAAGGACGAAATCGCCTGGGCGCGCACGCTGTTCCCGCAATCTTCGAGCTACCTGGCCACTTATGCCGACTTTGGCCTGCTGCGCCAGCGCGCCGTCTACGCCCATTGCATCCACTTTGACGACGCCGACCGTGCCCTGATGCGCGAAACCGGTGCTGTGGCTGCCATTAGCCCCACCAGCAACCTGTTTTTGGGCAGTGGCTTTTTTGACTTTGAGGGCGCCGACCGCATGGGCTTTGGCTACGGCCTGGCCAGCGACGTGGGCGGTGGCACCAGCTTTAGCCCCTTTCACACCATGCTGGCGGCCTATTACGTGGCGCGCGAGGGCCAGACCAAAACCGGCCTGTCGCTCACACCGCAGCAACTCTGGTGGCAACACACTGCAGGCGCCGCCCAAGCCCTGGGTCTGGGTGGCATCGTGGGCAACCTGCTGCCTGGCTGCGAAGCCGACTTCGTGGTCCTCAACCCCCGCGCCACGCCGCTGCTCTCACGTAAGACGGCACTGGCCGGGTCACTGGAAGAACTGCTGTTTTCGGTGATCGTGCTGGGGGATGACCGGGTGGTGGAGCGCACGGTGATTGCTTCGGGCGTCTAGCGCCCGATTCGCTCATTGCCGCGGGCACATAGCGTCCGATTCCCCGGAGCGGCGCCCTCGCCGCGAATGACTTCAGGGCCTGTCATTTCCAGCGAAGCGCAGATTCGCGGCGAGGGCGCCGCTCCTGAAAACAAGCGTTTCCCGGTGGTGCACTAGCCGAAGCGACGTAACCAAATGTGGCTGTTCGCTCCCCCTTTCCTCACCGCCGGGGAGGAAAGGGGGCTGGTGGGATAGGCGGGGAAACTAAGGTCCCACCGGGCGAAACGGGGCTCGGATACCGCAAATAGCCCTACGTACAATCAAGCCCAACACCAGGAGCCCCACCCCATGAGCATCAAAAGCGACAAATGGATACGCCGCATGGCTGAATCCACTGGCATGATCGAGCCCTTCGAGCCCGGCCAGGTCCGCCAGGTCGAGGGGAAAAAGATCATCTCCTACGGCACCAGCAGCTACGGCTACGACATCCGCTGCGCGCCCGAGTTCAAGGTGTTTACCAACATTCACAGCACTGTCGTTGATCCGAAGAACTTTGACGAAAAGAGCTTTGTGGACTTTTACGACGACGTCTGCATCATCCCGCCCAACAGTTTTGCGCTGGCGCGCACGCTTGAGTACTTTCGCATACCGCGCAATGTGCTGACCATTTGCCTTGGCAAATCCACCTATGCGCGCTGCGGCATCATCGTCAACGTCACCCCGTTTGAGCCCGAATGGGAGGGTTATGTGACGCTGGAGTTTTCCAACACCACGCCGCTGCCGGCCAAGATTTATGCGGGCGAAGGTTGCGCCCAGGTGTTGTTCTTCGAGAGCGACGAAGTGTGTGAGACCAGCTACAAAGACCGGGGTGGCAAATACCAAGGTCAAACCGGCGTGACGCTGCCCAAAACCTGATATCTGCCGCTTCGGGGATAATGCGCGCTGTTCCCCGCCTTCTCGGGGCAGACCTGCTATCGGATGGATAGCAACCATTTTTGCTATGCATGCCTGACTTGATTACTGAAAACACCTCCCCCGCTACCACTGAAGCCTTGGGCACAGACAACGCTGTGATGGCGTTTTCGCAGCTCCAATTGTCCGCCCCGCTGGCGCGTGCCGTGGCTGAAATGGGCTACGAGACCATGACGCCGATCCAAGCGCAGGCCATTCCGGTGGTGCTCACCGGACAAGACGTCATGGGCGCTGCCCAGACCGGAACCGGTAAAACGGCGGCCTTTGCGCTACCCCTGCTGCAGCGCATGCTCAAGCACGAAAACGCATCCACCTCGCCCGCGCGCCACCCAGTGCGCGCCTTGGTTTTGTTGCCCACGCGTGAACTCGCGGTACAAGTGGCCGAACAGGTCAAGCTCTACGCCAAATACACCAACTTGCGCAGCGCCGTGGTGTTTGGCGGCATGGACATGAAGGGCCAGACCCTCGAGCTGAAAAAAGGCGTGGAAGTACTGGTAGCCACACCCGGACGGCTGCTGGACCACATCGAAGCCAAAAACGCGGTGCTCAACCAGGTGGAGTACGTGGTGCTTGATGAGGCCGACCGCATGCTCGACATCGGCTTTTTGCCGGACCTGCAGCGTATCCTGAGCTACCTGCCCAAGCAGCGCACCACGCTGCTGTTTTCGGCCACGTTCTCGTCCGAGATCAAGCGCCTGGCCAGCAGCTACCTGCAAAACCCAGTCACCATCGAGGTGGCTCGCTCCAACGCCACGGCATCGACCGTCGAACAACACTTCTACAGTGTGGGCGAAGACGACAAGCGCCGCGCCCTGCACCATGTGCTCAAGACCCGGGGCATGAAACAGGCTTTTGTGTTTGTCAACAGCAAGCTCGGTTGCGCGCGTCTGGCGCGTTCGCTCGAGCGCGAGGGCCTGAAAACCACCGCCTTGCACGGCGACAAGAGCCAGGACGAGCGGCTCAAGGCGCTTGAAGCCTTCAAGAGCGGCGAAGTGGACTTGCTGGTGTGCACCGATGTCGCCGCCCGCGGTCTGGACATCAAGGACGTGCCAGCCGTTTTCAACTTTGACATTCCCTTTAATGCCGAAGACTATGTGCACCGCATTGGCCGCACCGGTCGCGCTGGCGCCTCTGGCCTGGCCGTGAGCTTTGTCGGCGGCAAGAACGATGCGCGCCTGATGGCTGACATCGAGAAGCTGATCAAGGTCAAGATTGAGCTCGAAGCAATCGAATTTGAAGAAAACCTGCCCGACATCCGCAGCCAGGGCCGCATCAATGACGGCCGGCGCATGTACAGCGAAGGCACGCAAGACGACTCCCGCCGCGCCCCGCGCACCACCAGCCCCAGCAGCGTGCGCGACGTGGCCCACGAAGGTCAGTTTGCCCGCCCCGCGCGCGACGAACGCGCACCCCGGCGCGATTACACCCGCCCGCCCGCAGCCCAGCGCGATCCGTTTTTCGACAAGCCCTATGAGCCCAGTGTGGCGCCCGAGGCAGCTCCTTCTTGGGAATCTGCACCGCGCACCGGAGCGCGCAGCATTTCGGCCAATATCAAACCCAAGCGCCGCGTGGCAGCCTTGTTCAAGGCCGAATAGCCGCTATGGGCACAAGGCCCGCGCCTTGTGCCTGATCGCATCGCCTGAGGGTTTGGCCCCCACAAGGCTGCGGTCTTGATCGCCCATTGCCGGGGGTTTCATAATTTGCCCGGCTTCTGGGCCGCTTCGCACTGCACCTGGTGCAGGGCCCACCGCAATGGTCCGTCGGCTTGCAGCGGATCGAGTTCCAAGGCGCTCAGGCAGCCGCCCCACACGCAGCCCGTGTCCATGGCCACCACATCGCGCCGCGCCAGCGGCCCCAGCGTTGACCAGTGTCCAAACACCACGGTGTCTTGGGCAGTCCGCCGCCCCGGCACCTCAAACCAGGGCATGAACCCTGTCGGCGCCTGGCCCGGGCCTTCCTTGCTTTCAAATTCCATGCGCCCCTGTGCGTCGCAAAAGCGCAGCCGCGTGAGCGCGTTGACGATCACGCGCAGGCGCTCCACGCCGCGCAGCCCATCGCTCCATTGCGTGGGCGTGTTGCCGTACATGGCGTGCAAAAAGTGCCCGTAGTCGCTTGCGCGCAGCGCGTCCTGCAGCTCGGTGGCCAGCGTCAGGGTCTGCGCAGCGGTCCAGTCGGGTAGTACGCCGGCGTGCACCATCAACACGGAGTGGCCCGCGATCGTGAGTTGCAGCGCTGTGGATTGCTGGCGCAGCCAGTCCAGCAGCACACTGCGGTCGGGCGCATCCAGCACGTCTCGTACGGTGTCGCCCCTACCCGGGCCCCGCACACCGTGGGCAATCCCCAGCAAATGCAGGTCGTGGTTGCCCAGTAGGCAGCGCGCGGCGCCGTCGAGCGACTTGAGCCGGCGCAGCACGCCCCGCGAGTCCGGCCCGCGGTTGACCAGGTCGCCGAGCAAAACCAGCGTGTCGCGACTAGGGGAAAAAGAGATTTCGTCCAGCAGACGGCCCAGGGCGCTGTTGCAGCCCTGGACGTCACCAATCAAGTAAAGTGCCATGTGTTCATTTTCGCGCCAGTTCCATGGAATTTTTGCTGATTGTTTTTTTGACGCTGCTCAACGGCGTTTTTGCCATGTCCGAGCTGGCGCTGGCCGGCAGCAAACGCGCTCGCCTGGCTGCGCTGGCTGAAGCCGGCAACCACGGGGCCAAAGCGGCGCTGGAACTGCTGGGCAATCCCAACCAGTTTTTGTCCACGGTGCAGGTGGGGATCACCTCGATTGGCGTGCTCAACGGCATTGTGGGCGAGGCTGCGTTTAGCGAAGGCGTTGCCGCCTGGTTGCAGAGTTGGGGCACGTCTGAGAGGGCCGCAGCCATCTCGGCGACTGCGCTGGTGGTCACCATGATCACATTCACCACCATTATTTTTGGCGAGCTAGTGCCCAAGCGCATCGGCCAGCTGCACCCGGAAGCCGTGGCCTGCTGGGTAGCGCGGCCCATGTTGTGGCTTGCCACGGCGGCCAAACCCTTTGTCAAACTGCTCTCCAGCACTACGGCGGCCACGCTCAAGCTGCTGCGCATCGACACCACCACCGCGCGCGCGGTGACCGAGGAAGAGATCTCAGCCAGCCTGGAAGAGGGCGTGGACGCCGGCCTGATTGAGGAGCACGAGCACCAGATGGTGCAAAACGTGTTTCGCTTGGACGAGCGACCCCTGACCTCGCTCATGACGCCGCGCACCGATGTGCAGTGGCTCGACGGCGCCGACACCGTGGCGCACAGCCTGGCTCAGGCAGCCACTGGCGGTGACCGGGGCGCGCATTCCTGGTACCCGGTGTGCCGGGGCTCGCTCGACGACGTGGTGGGGGTCATCAGCGTGGCGCAGCTGCTGGACCTGCGTGAGCAGCCCAAGGCACTGATCAGCGCGCATGCCAGCCCTGCGGTGTTTGTGCCCGAGACCCTGAGCGGCATGGAGTTGCTTGAACAGTTTCGCCTGCAGACTGGGCGCCTGGTGTTTGTGGTGGACGAATACGGCGTGGTGCAAGGCTTGCTCACGCCGCGCGACCTGTTGGAGGCCATTACCGGCGAACTGCAGATGGGTGCCCACGCCGACGCCTGGGCCACCGAGCGCGAGGACGGCAGCTGGCTGCTCGACGGCGTGATGCCGCTGGGCGAGCTCAAAGCCCGGCTGGACATGGACGGCTTGCCCAGCGAAGAGCGCGGGCGCTACAACACGCTGGCGGGCTTGCTGATGTCCATCTCCGGGCACTTGCCGGGTTTGGGCGAACGCATTGAATGCCAGGCTTGGACCTTTGAAGTGGTCGACTTGGATGGGCGGCGCGTGGACAAGGTGCTGGCGATGCGCAGCAAGGCCACGGACGCGGTGGCCTGAGGCGCTTGTTGTGCCTCAGGCCTGCCCGGCCAGCCGGTAGGCCAGTAAACCCAGTAGTTCGTGCAAGAGCAAAGCCCATTTGCGGCTGCCGCGCACCAGCGAATATTCGGTCCAGGGCGTGTGGCTGCCGGTGGCAAAGTCCACCGCATAAGGCGTCACGTTCCAGCCAAGCTTTTGAAACGTGGCCAGCGCGCGACGCATGTGCCAAGCAGACGTCACCAGCAGCCAGGGCTTGGCGGGGTCCACGCCGGTCATGCGGGCGCTCAATACCGCGTTTTCGTAGGTGGTGCGTGAGCGGTCCTCCACCAGCAGGTTCTCTGGCGGCAGGCCCAGCGATTCGTAAAAGAGTCGGGCACGCGCTGCCTCGGACAGGCCCTGGCCCAGCAAATCGCCTTCGCCACCGGTAAACAGCAGTTGCAGCGCAGGGTTTTGGCGCAGCAGGGCCAGTGGCACCACCATGCGTTCGGCGGCGCCATTGAGCGCGACCTGGCTGCGACCTTCCCATACATAAGAGGCCTCGAGAGCGCCACCGAGCACGACCACGCCTTGGTAGGCCTGGACTTCCTGCGCTGAGGGCGTGCGGCCATAGGGGTCTTCCAGTTGGCGTAGCAGCGCATCAGGCAGTGGTTCCCAGCCCTGAATCAGCAGCAGGAACAAGGCCAGCCAGAGCGCGCGCAGACTCCAGGTGCGCGTGCTAGTTTTCGGCGCGCCAGCGTGCGCTTTACCCAGCAGCAGCAAGGCTGCCAGCACCAGGGCCGCCACCCAGGCCAGCGGCTCGGTCAAAAAAGCCAGCAGTTTGGAGGCGAGAAACATCGCCCAGCGCTACACCACTTTGGCGCTGGGGCGTGCGGCCATGCGGTCGCGCCAGTCTTGCAGTGCCGTCAGGCCCAGTTCCGCTGGCGTGAATTTCAGCAAGGCGCGGCCAAACTCGAGCGCGCAAAAGGCGGTGATGTCGGCAATGGTGAATCGTGGCCCGGCCATCCAGGCCTGGGTTTGCAGCAGCTGGTCAAACACCTTGGCGGCTTCTTTGACTTTGGCGGTCTGCGAAAGGCCAAAGTCGGCAAACTGGGGAGACTCCAGGGGCGCCAGGCCCGGGTGGGTGTGGCGCACGCCGTTGGCGATGCCCAGCAGCAGCGTCCACTCGACCCGGCGGTCGGCCATTTCAATGAAGGCGCGCTCGTCAAAATCGACGCCCATGAGGTTGGTTTCGGGGTGGAGGCCTTCAAGGTAGCTGCAGATGGCGCGGGTCTCAGTCAGCACCCGGCCATCGTCGAGCGCGAGCGCGGGCACCTTGGCTTGCGGGCTTTTGGCCCGGTAATCTGCGCCAAAGTGTTCGCCCTGGTTCAGGTCCACTGGCACCAGGGTGATGCCGGTAATGCCTTTTTCGGCCATGAACATTTGCACCCGCCGGGGGTTGGGTGCGCGCGGGGCGTAGTAAAGCTTCATGGGACAGACCTTATTGAGGGAAATGCAGGAAAAAATCAGTCTGCCAGTGCACGGCAGGCGTTTAGCAGCGCGCGGGTTTTGAGTGCCTCAGTGCGCGCAGCTGCGGCAAAGCCGGGGCCGCTGTCGGCGTAAATGATGGCGCGCGAGGAATTGACGACGATGGGCGCTTGCGTGCTTTGCGCGTTGCCGCGCCAGCCTGCGCGCACCGTGGCCGCAGCGTCTCCGCCTTGGGCGCCCACGCCGGGAATCAGCAGCGGCAGCGTAGGCGCCAGGGCGCGCACGCGTTCAATCTCAGAGGGGCGCGTGGCGCCGACCACCAGCCCGAGCTGTCCATTCTGGTTCCACGGGCCCTGGGCCAAGGCCGCAATATGCTCGAACAAGGGTGGCTGCCCTGGCAGGTCCGCCAGGCGTTGGCTTTGCAAATCGTCACCGCCGGAGTTGGAGGTGCGGCACAGCAAAAAAGCGCCTTTGCCGTGGTATTGCAAGTAAGGCTGCACCGAGTCCCAGCCCATAAAGGGTGAGAGCGTGACCGCGTCGGCGCCATAGCGCTCAAAGGCTTCAATGGCGTATTGCTCGGCCGTGTTGCCTATGTCGCCGCGCTTGGCGTCCAGAATCACTGGCACCTGGGGTGCGATCTGGCGCAGGTGCGCCATCAGGCGCTCAAGCTGGTCTTCGGCCCGGTGGGCGGCAAAGTAGGCGATTTGGGGTTTGAAGGCGATGGCCAGGTCGGCAGTTGCCTCGGCAATAGCCGCGCAAAAGTCAAAAATCTTAGAAGCGTCACCGTGCCATTGCAGGGGGAACTTGGCCGGATCGGGGTCCAGGCCGACGCAGAGCATGGACTGGTTGTAGCGCTCGGCAGCGCCCAGTTTTTCGATAAAAGTCATGCCTGCATTGTATGCAGGCACCTGTTGCGGGCCGTCACGCGACGGACATTGCTGGCAGGCGCTAGCCCGCGAGGTGCCGCGGCTTATTTGTTGAACGGCGCCTTGGTGAACTTGGCGCAAATGCCCTTGAGCATGTGGCGACGCGTGCCGTCCTTGAAGGTCAGGGTTTGCACAAAGGCGCCATCTGTCAAGTCCAGGGTGAACTCCTCTTGGGTGATCATTTGGCCAAAGCGCTCAAACATGGCAGGCCGGCTGACAAAGGCCTTGGTGCCTTCCATGCGCAGCGCGCCCTTGCGCGACTCTGACATCGTGTATTCACCCTGGTACCAGCCCGATTTGGCCTCGGGCTCCAGGCCCAGCACCATGATGTCGGAATACACCTTGGGCTCGGAGTTGAGCGCGCCCTGGGGAGTGGAGACCGTGACTTCGCAGATGAAGTTGCCACCTTTTTTGCCCAGCATATTGGGACCATCCAACTCCGCGTCACGCCCGCCTGTCGCTGTGGGGCTGAGATGAAGCAAACCCATTTCCACCGCCCCCCAACCCAAGGCCAGGGCCAACAGCAGTGTGAACAGCGCGGTCAAAACAATCGAGGTCAGGGAGGATTTTTTTTGCATGGTGGGCCTTGGGGCGGTAGGGGTGCGGCGTCTTAATTGGTCGTTATTTCACGGCCATTGAGCTCTTGCACCGGGCGCGCATTGCGTTTGAACGGAAAGGCGGCAACCTGTTCCTTGGCCACGTTGACGGTGGTTTTCAAGATAAAGAAGCGCACGCCCTCGGTACATGGGGGTGTGGTGAGCGAGCCCTCGTAGCTGTAGAAATCAAACTCGCGTGGCAGCAGGTTGGCGGGGTTGAAGTTCACACCTTCGGGGCTGACTTCGGGGCCTTCTTCCAGGGGCATATTGGCCCACAGGGTTTTGATGCCGGGGTTCTCATTGCCTTCCTTCAGTAGCACACCGACTACCGCGAGTTTGCCCGCAGCGCTCTTGTGCACAAAGTGCACCACCATGGCCATGGGTTTGCCGTCTATTTTTTCTTCGCTGGGGCGGTGGAAGTGGAACTGCAGCAGTTCATGGGGCACGCCATCGATGCGGATTTTGCTACCCGGCATGACGTTGACTTGAATGGTATGGCCGTTGTTGATCATCTTCAAGGGGCCTTCCTTGTAGTCGGCCGTCACCACGGTGCGGGACTTCACGAAGGGGCCACGAATGTCCAAGGGGGACTGCGATTTGCCCTTGACGCAGGTGGGGAACTCTTTGCCCCAGCGCTCGGGACCCATTTCACCGTCGTAGGACCAGTGAACAGTGTGCCCTTCAGAAGCTTTCTTGTCGCCTGGTTTGCCATCGCCGTCGTCTTTGGCGTCGCCGTGGCCGTTTTTGGTGGCGGCTTTGTCGTCGTGGCCGGGTTTGTCCGCCTTGTCGCCCTTGTCACCCGGGGCGGCCTTGGCGCCTTTGGGCAGGCAGTCGGCCATGATGGTGACTTTTTCGCCGGCTGCAGCCAGCCCGATTTGGGCGGCGCAAATGGTGTTTTTGCGGTCGCCCAACTCGGACATTTGCAGCGCCTTGCGAAACGCATCCTTGGCCGCTGGGTCTTCGGCGCCCTTGGTGAGCATGCGCAAGGCGCCCAGGCCCACCTGGCGTTCGGCTGACAGATTCTTTTGCGTTTTGTAGGCGGCTTCCAGGTCAGCCAGCGTGGCGCCATTGGCCATGGCGGCCTTGACGGCGGCGAGCTGCTGGGCCTGGCCCTCTAGCGGTGCCATCTCGGCGCGCAGGGCTGTCATTTCTTCTTCGGCGGCCTTGACTGCGGCTTCCTTGTCGGTCGCCGCTTTGGCGGCTTCTTCTGAGGCGGCTTTGAGTTCGGTTAGCTGACCGGTGGCTTTTTGGTTGCCTTTCCAGTTGGTCCAGCCAAAGGCGCCAGCGCCTACCAAGGCCAGTGCCAGAATAACTTCAACGATGGTTCTTTTCATGGTGCTTCTCGGTTTACGCAGTCAGGGGGAAAGGGACGGGCCGTGGATCAGAGTCGGCAGCAAGGGCAAAAGTTTGAGGTTTCATTGGTCACCCCGAAAGGAAATGCCGCTGCCAGTGCTGTCGGTGAGGATGAGTTCGAGACGTTTGGTCTTGCCGACCACCGGGGAGGCGTGGATGAGGCCAATGCCCGTCATCGACAAGGCGTTTCCGCCGTTTCGGGAAACCCGCCCACAGGTCGTCGTGTCACCGCTGATTTGCAGGCTGGCGGTGTAGTAGGGCTTGCTGGACACCGACTGGGGCGCTAGTTGCAAGGCGAGCGCACAGGTGGCGTAACTGCCGCCACTCGTAAGTGTTCCTGCGTCAGAAAAGCCCAGCGTCAGGCCGGTGTCGGCGACGCTTTGGCTGTCTTTCAAATCGCCTACCCAGCTCCCGCCAATGCCGGTGAGTGTGGTGATGGCGCTAGGGGAAAAGCTGGCCGGCTGGCTATTTGCCAGGTTGATGCCAGTCAGGTCAATGCGGTAGTTCAGCGCAGAACTTCCCGTGATCGCGGCGCTTCCGGTGGTCACTGCTTTGCCAAACTGCGAGGCCTTGAGCGGCGAGATGGTGGCGGAACTTGTGCTGGTGACGCTGAGCGCACCCGTGTAAATGTCGGGGTACACGCTGGCGCTGCTGGTCGTCAAAAAATACAAGCCATACCAAGCACCCTCAGGTGTCAGAAAGCTCACGAAATCGCTGGTGTACGGGTTGCCGACATAGGTCACGTTGCCCCGGTAAGCCCCTGTCATCGCCAGGCTGGTCGTGGTGCCGTCGCCAGGATTTATTTGTCCGCCGCCACTTGTGTTGGTACCGCTGCTTTGCCCGCCGCAAGACGACAGCAGCGTGCCCACCACCAAGCAGGACCCAGCGGCCCAGCGGCCCAGGGTGGTCAGGTTTTGGTGGCGCGTCGCGTTTTGGGTCATGGGTTTATCCATCCGGCCTGCAGCCAGTGGCAGTAGCCCGGACTGTAAGGCCAGGCAATATGGTGCACCGGCGTGCCTGCAGGAAAAACTTGATCGGTCAGGTGGTCCAACCATTCACCTTGGGCGTGCAACTGGCGGCTGAAGCGGCCGAGTTCGACCGGGCGGGTGGCGGTCTGGCTGAATGCCCGGGCACGCGGCTGCACGCTGCGCTGCATGGTCGGTGCGCTGGCGCTGCCTTGTATGTGGCCTTGGGTGCGGCCAGAAAAAGCGTCGTGCACGCTGCCCCAGCGCCGTCCGTGCATGCGGGAGGTGATGGTCTCAATCCGGCGGCTGGCCTCGTCCACCGACGGGGTGTGAAAGCGCAGCTGACCCAGCACGTTGTCAAACAGCACCAAAGCGCGCGGGTGGGCCTGCAGGATGGCGTCAAGGTCGCTCAGGGCGTCAGCCGTGTTGCACTGCAAAGTGGTGTCGCAGGCGCGCAGTGCCGCGCCGTGGCGCAGCCGAAACAAGGGCGCGGCCCAGCGGTCCAGGTCAAAGGTGGTGACGGTTGCAAAGCCTTGCAACCAGCTGCTGGGCACCATCCAGCCGGCGCTGGCGCCTAGGATTACGAGTTCTCGGGCCTGGTCTTTTGACGGCGGCATCTGGCCCAGCCACTGCGCGATGTCGGCGCAGGTGGCCGTCCATTGCGCCTGGTGGCGCCATGCGTGCCAGTGCCAGAACAGGCCGCCCGAGGGGTTCATGCGGCGCGCGCCTGGTTGAATTGGAGCATGCCGAGTTCGTCCATGCTGTGCTGCTCCCGCTTGCTTACATACTTCTGCACAGCAAGGCGGTCGTTTTCGGTCAGAGTTTTCATCTTCAGGCGTTCGGCTTCAGCCTGCAGCATGCGGTGTGCCAGGGTTTGCAGGTGCAACTGCGAGGTGCCAATGTCGCGCTCCACCCGTTCGCGCAGCGTCAAAAGCTGCGACATGAACTGGCGTTGGTTCATGGCGTCGGACATGCCGCGGGACGTGTCGGCCGCGGCTGTCTTGACACGGTACTCTTCATAGAGCTGCTCCAGACGCTGCTGGCTGGCAAGCAGCGAATCGCGCAGCTGTTCGGCCTGCACGGTCTCAGCGCGCAGCTTGGTGATTTTTTGTTCGGCCTTGCCTTCCAAAGCGGACCAACAGGCGCGGATCTTCATACGGCTTTTCCTTGGCTTCGGGTTGCGGGGGCGTGGGCGGTCATGGGTGTCAGAGCTCCATCAGCACGCGCAGGTCGGTGCGACAGCTGCTTTCTTCGACACCGGTGTACATGTCCTGGCGCAGGTAGTTTTCCATGGTCTCGCGCAGCAAAATGGCCTGGTCAATTTCTGGGTTGGAGCCAGCCTGGTACGCGCCCACCTGAATCAGGTCCACGTTTTGCTGGTAGAGCGACCACAGGCGGCGAAAGCGGTTGGCCAGCTTCAAATCGGTGGGCGAGAGCAAGTTTTGCATCACGCGCGAGATCGAGCCGGTCAGGTCAATGGCGGGGTAGTGCGCGGCATCGGCCAGCTTGCGCGAGAGCATCACCTGGCCGTCGAGCGAGGCGCGGGCGATGTCCACAATCGGGTCGTTGCCGTCGTCGCCCTCGGCCAGCACGGTGTAGATGGCAGTAATCGAGCCGTACCCATGGCGCCCAACGCCGGCGCGTTCAATCAAATTGGGCAATAGCGCAAAAACCGAAGGCGGGTAGCCCTTGGACGTGGGCGGCTCGCCAATGGCCAAGCCGATCTCGCGCTGTGCGTGGGCTACGCGGGTCAGACTGTCGACCAGCATCAGCACGTCTTTGCCCTGGTCACGAAAGTATTCGGCCACCACATGGGTCAGGTGCGCGGCTTTGAGGCGCAGCACGGGGGATACATTGGCCGGGGCGGCAATCACCACGGCCTTGGCCAAGCCTTCGGGGCCCAGGGTTTCGGTAAGGAAGGCTTGCACCTCGCGCCCGCGTTCGCCAATCAGGCCAATGACCACGACGTCGGCCTTGGTAAAGCGTGTGAGCATGCCCAAGAGTACGCTTTTGCCCACGCCAGAGCCAGCCACCAGCCCTACACGCTGGCCGCGCCCCAGCGTGAGCAAGCCATTGATGGCTTTGACACCCACATCGAGCACGCGGTTGATGGGGCCGCGCTCCATGGGGTTGAGCGGCAGGCCCAAGAGGCCGAGTTTGGTGGTGCAGGCGGGTTTGGGTTTGCCGTCCAAGGGTTCGCCCTGGGCGTCGATGACGCGGCCCAGCAGTTCTTCGCCCAGGAGCGCGTGGCCGCTTTCGCTCAGCACGCGCACCGAGGCGCCTGGACCAATGCCCACGGGTTCGGAAAAAGGCATGAGGTAAATCGTTTTGTCGGCAAAACCGACCACTTCGGCCTCAATGCGGCTGCCGCCCTGGCCGACCACTTCGCAACACGCGCCCACCGGCGCCATGATGCCGCGCGCCTCCAGGCGCAAGCCCACCAGGCGCACCAGCGTGCCGCTGCGCGCCGGGCGCGTACTGCGCAGCTGGGCTACTGCCTGGTCGACTTCGGTGTCAAAGTTAAACATGGTCTTCTGCGTCGCGCAGGATTTCGTCAATGGCCGCTACCGTGTCGTAGCCAGCGTCGATAGGGGCGGCAGCGCTGGGCGCCATGCGCGGGCGGGCGTCTTCTACGCCGGTGCCGGGCAGGCGGTCGCTGGCAATACGCTCGGGGCTAAACGCCGTGCTGGCGCGCCAGCGGGGTTCGTCCACGGCCAGGCCGCGGGCCAGGGCGACCAGGCGTTCACCAATGAGGTCTTCCACCAAAGCGTCGTTGGCGCTGGCGCGCACGCTGCCGGGAAGGAGCTTGTCGTTGGGCTGCAGGCGCAGGGCCGAGCCCTCGGCCAGACCAGAGCGCTCGCGCAGTTCCTGCAACATGGCCAGATCAGCCGGGTTGAGTTCCACCAACACCAAAGATTCGTCGTGCTGCGCCAGTTCGTCCACACAGCGTTGCACCAGGCGCTCGATGGCGCCACCGTCCAGGGCCAGTTCTGCCAGCACCAGCTGTTCGGCCAGGTGCAGCGCCAGGCGCTTGAGCGGCTCAAAAAAGGTTTGCGGGCTTTGCTGTAGCAAAGCCAGCGCATCGGCCAGCGCATTGACCAAGGCATGGTCATCGCCCAGCGCCACGCGCAGTTTGTCTTCCATCTCGGTTTGCAGTGCGGCGCGGGCCTCGGCGGCGCCTTGGGCGCGGCCTTCTTCGCGCGCTTTGGCCAGGGCTTCGGCGGTGGCTATCGGCGTTTCCACCACCGGTGGGGGGGTGGGCGCAGCCAGCGCTGCGGTGGCCGGTGCCTCTGGCACCTCAGGGGTGGCGGGCGGTGGCAGCAAATCGACCGTCGGAATATCAAAGTTGGTCAGGCCAAATACCGGCTCGCGCTGGGTGCGCCAGGCGCGTGCCACAAAGCCGCTCTCGGGCGCAATCGGGTGGCTTAAATCGGAGGCTTGCCAGACGCGCGCCGGGCGCACCTCGGACTTGCGTGCGTCCGCTTGCGCGCCAGCGGCACCGTCTTTAGACATAGTCGGCGCCGCCGCCTAGCACCAGGTCGCCCGCGTCGGCCAGTTTGCGTGCGGCGCGCATGATGATTTTTTGTGCTTCTTCCACGTCAGACAGGCGCATGGGGCCCATGGCTTCCATGTCGTCCTTGAACATGCCGCGTGCGCGCTCGGACATATTGCCCAGAAACTTGTCCTTGACCGCTTCGCTTGCGCCTTTGAGGGCTTTCATCATCAGGTCGGGTTCGACATTGCGCATGATCACCTGGATGCCTTTGTTGTCCACGCCGGTCAGGTTTTCGAAGGTGAACATATTGTCCTGAATCTTCTGCATCAGCTCCGGGTCCAATGTGCGCAGTCCGCCCATCACCGAGGCTTCGAGCGCCGTCTTGGTCAGGTTCAGAATATTGGCCGCGGCCTTGATGCCGCCCAGGCTGGACGATTTGGACGTCGAGTTGGTGGAGAACTGCTTTTTCATGATGGCTTCAAGCTCCACCATGGCCGAGGGCTGCACCGTCTCCAGGCTGGCCACGCGCTGCATGATTTCGGCGCGCGACTCGGGGGGCAAAAAGTTCAGCACTTCAGCGGCCACGCCGTTTTCCAGTACCGACAAAATAATCGCCACCACCTGGGGGTGTTCGGCCTTGATCATGTCGGCAATCGAGCGCGCGTCCATCCAGCTCAGAATCTCTAGGCCCTTGCTGCCTTGGCTGGGGTTGATGCGCCCGAGCACTGACGCGGCCTTATCGTCGCCCAAGGCGCGCTTGAAAACTTTTTCCACATAGTCAGATGTGCCCAAGCCCAGGCTGGTTTGGCGCTTGATCTCGGCCACAAACTCGTCAAGCACCGCGTTGACCGCTTCTTGCGATAGTTCGGCCACCTGCACCATGGCCACGCCCAGGCCTTGTACTTCCTTGGGGTTGAGGTAGCGGATGATGTTGGCGGCCTGCTCTTCACCGAGCAGCAACATGAGCACGGCGGCGCGCTGCGTGCCGGTCAGGGAGTCCATCTCCCGGCGCAGTGCGTCGGTATAGGCGGCGGGGCCGGTGGGTTTGGAGTCGTTCTCTGCCATTTTTTGATACTCTTTATGCTGATCAGCCGGGTTTGATCATGTTCTTGAGCACGCTGGCCACGCGGGCCGAGTCGTCGGAGACGATCATGCGGATCAGGGCGACCTTGTCGTCGTAGGTGTTTGCAGTATCGAGCATCTCGGCAGAGATGGCGGACTTGTTGGACTTCATCTTCGCCTTCATCTCTTCGAGCGTGTCGGCAGCGGAAGGCTCAGCATTGGCCGCTTCGGCAGTGGCGGCGGCGGCGGCTTCGAGGGCCAATGTCTCTTCTTGGGCCAGTTGGATGCTCTCAGCAGCGGCCTGTGCGGCTTCTTTGTCGCGGTTCATCATGTGCATCACCACCGGGCGCACCACGACCATCAAAAAGGCCACGAACATCAGCCCCAAAAAGCCCGATTTGATATTGGTCATGACTGACTCGTCCTTGTGCCATGGAATGCTCATGTCCACCGGGATTTCGGGTTCAAACTTGGCCTGCACCACGCTGACCACATCTTTGCGGCCTTCGTCAAAGCCCACCACGCCGCGCACGAGTTCTTGCATGCGTTCCACTTCCTCGGGGGTGTAGGGGTTGGGCTTGGCTGGCTGGTCTTCGCCTTTGTCGTTTTTAGGCTGGGCTTGTGGCGGGCGCTCGTTGATCACCACGGCCACGCTCAGGCGCTGCACGCCGCCGGTGGCGCTCTTGGTGTGGCGCACTTGGCGGTCCATCTCGTAGTTGCGGGTGCTGCGGGTGGCAATGGTGTTGCGCTCGTCGGTGGCAGCACCTGTGGCGCCGGGGGCTGCGGTGGTGAGCGTGGTGGTGGGTGCCACCGGAGCGGTATTGGACAGGGTGCCCGGAATGCCGGCGGCTTCTTTAGCGCTGTTGCGGTCTTCGCTGTTGACTTCAGAACGGGTCTTGGGGCCTTTGCCGCCCGTGTCAAAGTCTTCGACGGTGACCTCGGTCTGGCTGTAGTCCAGGTTCAGGTTGACTTGCGAGCGCACATTGGCTTCGCCTACGATGGGCGCCAAGATCTGGATCACGCGTTGGCGGTACAGGTCTTCCAGGGCTTGCTTGTGCTTGGTCTGGCCGGCGTTCATACCCATGGACGCGTCGGACGCGGCGTCCGTCATCAGCTTGCCATAGTTGTCCACGATGGCCACGTTTTCGGGTGTGAGCATGGGCACGCTGGATGCCACCAAATGCACGATGGCCTGGACCTGCATGGGGCTCACGCTGCGCCCGGCTTGGGGGGTAATGACCACGGACGCTTTGGGCGGCGTGCGGTCGCGCACAAACACCGAAGGCTTGGTGGTGGCCAGGTGCACGCGGGCCGTCTGGATGGACTCAATCTGCTGGATGCTGCGCGCGAGTTCTTGCTCCATGGCCGAGTTGTAGCGCACCTGCTCCATGAACTGGCTGGTGGTCATGGCCGACTGGTCTTTGAGCGCGTCCAGGCCCGTGGCGGCAGTTTTGGGAAGGCCTTTGGAAGCCAGGTAAATGCGCGCTTCGTGGTAGCGGTTGGCGGGCACGGTGACTTGGCCGCTGCCTGCGTCAATCACGGGTTTGAACTCGCCTTGTTTGAGCGCCTCGTACACGCCTTGCTGGTCGGTCTCGGTCATGCCACTCATTACCGGGCGGTAGCTGGGCGCATTGATCATGGTGTAGACCAGTGCAAACGCCAAGAGCGCCATGGCGATCACCATCAGTGGCATCGATTTTTTGACCGCCGGCTGGTTGAGCACCTGCTTGATCGGGCCAAAGGGGCCGGAATAGTCAGGCGTGGCCTCGGCGAAGCTGTTGCCACCATCGCCTGCACGGCCCGCCATAGCGCGCCGGTCTGCGCCCGCGCGGGTTTGCAAAGATCCAGAGTCGGCATTGGCAGGGAGAAAGGTGCCAGCGGTTGCAGTTGCGGTTGCCATGGAGGTAGTCTTTCAGCGCGGAGGAATAGGGGGTAGCGAGGGGGCGGGCGATGAAATGGCGGTATCAGACCGGCATGTTCATGATGTCTTCATAGGCTTTGAGCACCTTGTTGCGCACCTGCAAGGTGGCTTCAAAGGAGAGCGAGGCTTTTTGCATCTTCAACACCACGTCGGTCAGGGGCACAGCCTCGCCCCGCTCAAAGGATTGGGCGGTGTTTTGCGCGTCCACTTGCGAGGCATTGGTCTGGCTCACCGCCTGGCGGACCAGGTCCGAGAAGTCCGTCTTGGGTGTGGGCGCGGTGCCTGGCAGGTCAAAGCCCTGGCCGGTGGCCTGCGTGCTGTGCGACTGCAGGGTCTTGAGCATGGCAGCAATGCTGCTGGCGGAGGTGGCGGATTCGATCATGGCAGTAGTCCTGTTTGGTTGGGCAGGTAAATCTTTAGGAATGGGCAGACAAGCCGCTGGCCGCGTCGCGCAAACGGGCGAGCTTGTAGCGCAGGGTGCGCGGGCTGATGCCCAGTTTTTGTGCCGCTTCTTCGCGGCTGCTTGATGTGTCCAGCGCCGCGCGGATGGCGTGGTGTTCGCTGTGCTTGACCGTGGCGTACAAAGGGCCTGGCGCCAGGGTCTGGGATGGAGTGGTTGCGGGGGCAGGAGTAGCTGAGGTCGCGGCGTTCGGGCTGGCAACGGGGGCCATGGCCAGCAGGCAGCAGGGTGACGCGTCGTCAAACATCAGGTGTTGCGTGTCTATATGGGTGCCGGGGCACAAAACCATGGCGCGTTGGATGATGTTTTCCAGCTCGCGCACATTGCCAGGCCACGGGTGGGACAGCAGTGTGCGCTGGGCACCTTCGCTCAGGCTCCAGGCTTGGTTGGAGCGCATGTGGCGCGACAACAGGCGCGACGCCAGGGGCAAAATGTCGCCGCTGCGCTCGGCCAGTGGGGGCACGCGAAGCTTGAAGGTGCTTAGGCGAAAGTACAGGTCTTCACGAAACGCGCGCTGGGCAATTTGCTCGCGCAGGTTTTTGTTGGTGGCGGCCACCACGCGCACATCCAGTGCGATGGCGCGCTCGCCGCCTAGGCGTACCAAGGTGCGCTCTTGCAGCACCCGCAGCAGCTTGGCCTGGAGCGTCAGGGGCAATTCGCCAATCTCGTCGAGAAACAGCGTGCCGCCTTGGGCTTGTTCAAACAGGCCGCGGTGTTCTTTGACGGCACCGGTAAACGCGCCTTTTTCGTGGCCAAACAGCATGTCTTCAATCATGTGCTCAGGCAGGGCGGCGCAGTTCAGGCCAATAAAGGGTCCGTTGGCGGCGGCGGATGACTCATGCAGCACGCGCGCCAGCACTTCTTTGCCTGAGCCCGTGGGGCCTTCGACCAGCACGGCTACCGGGGCAAGTGCCACGCGCTGGGCCAGGGCCAGCAGGTTGCGGCTGACCGGGTCGACGTAAACCACGCTGCGCACGGCGGCGCCGGTATTGGGTGTCTGGTTCGGGACGGAAGTGGGTTCAGATACGGATTTTGCTGCGATGGCTTGGGTGGCGCGCTCTTGGGCCACGCGCCAGGCCGCTACAGACCAGTCGTCTGCGGCTAGCACGTGGCAGGCGCCGCTGTGCAGGGCCAGCACGGCCAGCTCTAATTGGCGGCGCTCGGTGCGGCAGACCAGGGCTACGCTGCGCCCCGAGGTGTGAACCAGGGCCAGAGTGTCTTGCAACAGTCCAATTTCAGCGCCCAAGCCCAGCACCACGGTCGAAGTCTGGCTGGGTGCGGCGTTCAGTGCGGCCTGCATTTCGTCCAGAGTGCTCAGAGCTAGCACGTCCAGACCTGCTGCGGCCAACTGAGCGCAGTCGGCGGCCGTCAGGGTGCGAAACGGGTCGAGCCAGAGGGCTCTGGAAGTGGCAGATGGCAGGGACATGGCGGTTTTGGATGCAGGTGTCATGGTTAGAAACCACTTTCCGCAAGACCCGTGCCAAGCGGTTTAAACGCTTTATTGACGATTGGCCGACACTTTGACGCCCGCCGAACCTGCTGCAACTTTGGGCTCGAAGCCCTGGCAGGCTTGGCCATCGAGCTGCTGCACCTGCATGCAAGGCAGCATCCGTGATTTGAAGCCCAGCAGCTTGCAGCTATAGGGCAGGGCGGGATCCCAACTGGTGGCGAAGTGGCGGCACTGCCAGCAGTTGACGGCGGGTGGTGGGCCTTTGGAATAGCTTGGAATATTGGGTGGCATGTTGTGAAGCTGGGCAGCGCAAATGGCGTCTGGGCTGCCACTGCAGCAAAAAGCAGGCCATGCAGGCGGCGGCCCTGGCCCTGCGCACGCCCGCACCAGACGCAGCGCGCGATTTTTTGACGGAATCCCGTCCAAACCGGATGGCACGCAAAGTGCTGTACCTGTGCTAGTAGACCGATTTACCCCGGTTTTGGACTTCCTTGGCCGCTGGGCCTGTGTACAACCCGACACCGAAAGAGGCTTCATGCAGATACCGCAAGGGCACAGTGAGCGAGCGCCGGGACGACTTTAAACACCATGCAAGACTCTTTTCCTCACACCGGCGTTCAGTGCCTCACCGCGATAGCGCAGCACCACGGCCTGCACATCAACCCCGAGCGCCTGATTACGGACTTTGCCGTGGGCGCCCAAGAGCCGGGTCCGCTGGTGCTGTTGCGCATGGCCGCCGACATTGGCCTGAAGGCCAAGGTCGAGCACCTGTCCTGGAAGGGCTTGATGGCCCAAGGTGGCGTTTTCCCGCTGATGGCTTGCATGCGCGACGGCAGTTTCATGATTGTGGTGGGCATGCGCGCCGAGGGCGAGGGCAAGATCGCCCTGCTCGACCCCACGGCCGCGCAAGCGGTGGTGGTGCTCGAAGACGAAGTCTCGTTTTGCGCCCGCTGGGACGGCCAGGTGATTTTGCTCAAGCGCGAACACAAGCTCACCGACCCCGACCAGCGCTTTGGCTTTGCTTGGTTCATTCCCGAAATCTGGAAGCACAAAGACGCGTTTCGCGACATCTTCATTGCCGCCCTGGCCATGCATGTGCTGGGCATGGCCTCACCGGTGTTCTTTCAGTTGGTGATTGACAAGGTGCTAACCCACCAAAGCGAGACCACGCTGTGGGTGCTGGCTGTGGGAATTGTGATTGCGCTGGCCTTTGACTCAATTTTTGGCTACCTGCGCCAGATGCTGACTTTGGCAGCCACTAACAAGATAGACATGCACCTGACCCGGCGCACTTTTGGCCATTTGCTCTCGCTGCCCATCGACTATTTCGAGACCACCACCGCCGGTGTGGTGACCCGGCATATGCAACAGCTGGAAAAAATCCGCAACTTTCTGACCGGGCGTATCTTTTTTACCGGCCTGGACACGGTGTCCTTGTTGATCTTTTTACCGATTTTGTTTGCCTATTCGGTCAAGCTGGCCATGATCGTACTTTTGTTCACCGGGCTGATTGCCGCAGTCATTGGCGGCATGGTTCCGACCTACCAGCGCAGGCTCAATGCCCTGTATTCGGCCGAAGGCCAGCGCCAGGCCATGCTGGTCGAAACCATCCACGGCATGCGCACCGTCAAGGCCCTGGCCATTGAGCCCACGCAGCGCCGCATCTGGGACCAACGTTCGGCCGAGGCCATCACCATGCACTATCGCTTGGGTAAGGTGTCCCTCACCGGCAACGCGATCACCGACTTTTTGGGCAAGCTGCTGCCGGTGGTGATCATCGTCATTGGCGCGCAGCAGGTGTTTGACCAAACCCTGAGCGTGGGGGCCTTGATTGCATTCCAGATGATTTCGGGCCGCGTCATCTCCCCCTTGATTTCCATGGTGGGCCTGGTCAACGAATACCAAGAAACGGCCTTGTCGGTGCGCATGCTGGGCGAGGTGATGAACCGCGCGCCCGAAGGCCGCGTGGGCGCCGGTGGCCTGCGGCCCCACTTGAAAGGCGAAATCAGCTTTGACCAGGTCAGCTTCAGCTACCCCGGCTCCACCACGCCAGCGCTCAACAAAGCCAGCTTCACGATCGCAGCCGGCACCGTGGTCGGCATCGTGGGGCGCAGCGGCTCGGGCAAAACTACACTGACCAAGCTCATCCAGGGCTTGTACCCTTTGCAGGCCGGTCTGGTGCGCTTTGACGGCGTGGACGCGCGCGAAATCGATTTGTCCCACCTGCGCCGCCAAATCGGCGTGGTGCTGCAAGAAAACTTCTTGTTCCGCGGCACGGTGCGCCAAAACTTGGTGGCCACCAAGCCTGACGCCTCGTTTGAAGAAATTGTGGCCGCCGCCCAGGCTGCCGGGGCCGACGAATTCATCGAGCGCATGCCCAAGGGTTACGACACGCTCTTAGAAGAAAACGCCGCCAACCTGTCTGGCGGGCAAAAACAGCGCCTGTCTATTGCCCGCTCGCTCTTGGCCAAGCCCAGTATTTTGATTTTGGACGAGGCCGCCAGCGCGCTCGACCCCGAGAGTGAAAGTATTTTTATACGCAATCTGTCGCGCATCGCGGTCGGACGCACGGTGGTGATGATTTCCCACCGCCTGTCCACCCTGGTCAATGCCGACGCCATTTTGGTCATGCAAAACGGCCAATTGGTCGACAGCGGCCGCCATTCCGAGTTACTCACGCGCTGTGAAACCTACCAAACCCTATGGAACCAACAGACCAGTCACATGTAAAGCGCAAGGCCGCGCGCGGCAAGGACGCCACGGCCCTGGACTTTTTACCCGACGCGGATGCGATCGAGCGCAATCCGCTGCCGGTCTATTTGCGCCTCACCGTGCACGCGCTGGGTTTGGCCTTGTTGCTGTTTGTGGTGTGGGCCAGCTTTTCCGAGGTGGAGCGGGTCGTCGTCGCCTCCGGGCGCCTGGTCAATCCGCTGCCCAACATCGTGGTGCAGCCGCTGGAAACCTCCATCATCCAGAAAATCGAGGTGCGGGTGGGGCAGGTGGTGCGCCAAGGTCAGGTGCTGGCCACGCTGGACCCGACCTTTGCCCAGGCCGACGAGGCACAACTGCGCTCGCGCCTGCACAGCCTGGACACGCAAACCCGGGGTCTGAATGCTGAGCTTTTGGGCAAAAGTACGGCGCCGTCTGGCAAAGACGCCGACGCAGTGTTGCAGGCCCAGCTCTCCCGCGAGCGCCAGGCCAACTATGCCGCGCAACTGGCCAAGCTAGAACAAAACATTGCCCGCGTGGCCGCCACCATGGACACCAACCGGCGTGACCAGTTGGTGATGGCCCAGCGCATGAAGTCCTTGAACGAGATGGAAGCCATGCAGGAGACTTTGATGGCGCAGAACTTTGGCGCCCGCCTGCAGCTGCTCGAAGCCCGTGACCGGCGCCTGGCCGCCGAGCGCGAACTGCAACTGTCCAACAACCGCGAGCACGAGCTGCGCAGCGAATTGGCAGCACTTGAGTCTGAAAAGACCGCTTTTACTAAGAGTTGGCGGCAAAAGACCATGGAAGACCTGCTGAACACCGCGCGCGACCGCGATGGAATCAACGAGCAATTGCAAAAAGCCGACAAGCGCAAGCAACTGGTGGCCTTGGTCTCGCCGGTAGACGCGGTGGTGCTGGACATGGCCAAACTCTCCCAGGGCTCGGTGGTGCAGGCCGCTGAGCAAATGTTCACCCTGGTGCCGCTGGGTGCGGCGCTAGAGGCCGAAGTCAAGATTGACGCGCTGGACATTGGCTACATCAAGGCGGGCGACGTGGTGCACATCAAGCTCGATGCGTTTGCGTTTCAGAAACATAGCGCCCTGGACGGTAAGGTAAGAACGATCAGCGAAGACGCGTTTCGCCGCGACAGTGGTGCCCCCGGCGCACTCGACGCCTATTACCTGAGCCGTATTGCCTATGGCGACTCGAAACTGAAAAAAATGCCAGAAAAAGCGCGACTTTTGCCAGGAATGACGCTTTCCGCCGAAATTGTTGTTGGAAAACGGTCAGTGATGTCCTACCTTATCTGGCCCCTGACCAAGGCCATGGATGAGTCAATCCGCGAGCCCTGAGGCTCAGTTGATCCTGAAGATTCTCCAGCCGTTGTCCATTTTTCGAATACCGAACTTCCAGCCCAAATCATGGCGTTTGATGAAATTAATCGCCGACACTCGGGCGCTTTGCGCCACGCGGAAGTCGTCAATGAGGATGGAGTCGCCCACGCCCATCTCATTGAAGGGGTAGCGGCGCACCGGTGGCATTTCAAAGCCAGTTTCGGGACTGTCAATTTTGAGTAGTGTGGGTGGCATAGTTTCTTTCGCTCTGCGTCTTGATTTAGGTATCGGCGCAAAGGCGGGAATCTTGAGGCCGGGCAAGCACGCGCTCGGATCCAAATGGGTGTGGGCGGCAGTCGCGTTACAGGCGTTACACCTAAATGCACGATAAAAAATCGCATAGTCGTTTAAAACATCAAAAATTGATAAAATTGAATAAGACTTTTACTGTCTAAGCGCAGCGTGCGGGTGGCCTGAGGCGCCTGTTCGCTCAGTAATTCGTTGGCCAAATGGAGGTCACATCAAGTGCCCAAGGCGCTTGATGTGCATGAAAAATGGCGCGATTTTTGCTTATTTGATGAAAGTGGCAATTTTTTGCCAGTTAATGGTTTTTTGTTGGATTTTGATCACTTCCTTCAAAAAGCCTCATAGTTTTTGACGTTCTGCCGATTCTGAAAGGCAGGACTACGCGTGGCGTACGCGATCCGCTGGAGCCAAGTCGACGGGCAACAGCGGTGTACAGGCTTCATACACATGGGCGTTAATGCTCTGGAAGGTTAGAGAATGACTACATATACAACTGCTGAAGTTGCGGCACTGACAACGGCGGACGTTGCCGCCATTGCTGTCGGTGATATCCCTAACTTTTTCAGTACCGATGACATTGTTGCGCTGAGTACGGCGCAAATCGCCGCGCTGTCCACCTACCAAATTACGAATGGCCTGACGGCGAGTCAAGTCGCTGCCTTCACCACGGCCCAGCTAACGCAGGGTCTGACTACGGCACAGGCAGCAGTGCTGACCACAGCCCAGGCGGCGGCACTTAGCGTGACGCAAATTGCGCAGGGTTTGACCACCGGTCAGATTCAGGTGTTGTCGACGGCTGATGTGGTTGTCTTGTCAAATAACCAGATATCGGCTCTCACCACCGACCAAGTGGTTGCACTAAGCACCTACCAGGTCATAGCGCTTACCAGCTACCAAATTTCGCAGGGACTGAGCACCAGCCAAGTTGCTGCTCTGGAGACGCGCGACCTGGCGGCACTTAGCACCGCGCAGATCTATCGTTTAACTGCCAGCCAGTTGGCCGCGCTGACGACGGCGCAAGTCAGCCAGGGTTTGACCACCAGTCAACTGGCTGCCTTGGGCGCCACTCAGGTCGCTGGTCTCACGACAGGACAAATTGCACTGGGCCTGAGCACGGCACAAGTTGCCTCGCTGTCCACTGCAGGTGTAAGTGGCCTGACGACTAGCCAGATCGCCCAAGGCCTCACCACATCCCAAATAGTCGGATTGACCACGGGCCAGGCCGCAGCCTTGTCCGCTACACAAGTAGCCCAAGGCCTGACCACGGCGCAATTGGTCGCCATGGAAACCGCCGATGTAGCGGCTTTGAGCGTATCTGCCATTGCGGCGCTCACCACAGCACAAATTAGCTCGGGTTTGACGACAGGGCAAATCCGTGGGCTGACAACCGACCAAATCGCTGCACTGACCGCTGACCAGGTGGCCAGTGGTCTGACTACGCAGCAAATTAACCAAGGTCTGTCCACCGCCCAGATGGTGGCGTTGACCACGGCCCAGGTGGCAGCATTGACCAGTGCGCAGGTTGTTTTGGGTTTGGCCACCGCCCAAATAGCGGCTATGGAAACCGCAGATATTGCCGCATTGACGGTGGCCAATATCGCTGCACTTACTACAGCGCAAGTTCGCGCTGGCCTCACCACCGTGCAAATTGCTGGATTGACGGCCTCGCAGGTAGCGGCACTGACGACATCACAGATCGCCTTTGGCCTGACATCCGCTCAGATTGCTGCGATCGAAACTTCGGATGTGTCATCGCTCACCACGAGTCAGATCGTGGCTTTGACCACGGCGCAAACGATTCAAGGCCTGACCACGGGTCAGATGGCTGCGTTGAGCAACGTCGAAGTTGCCGCCCTGACCACGCAACAAATCAGCATTGGATTGACTACCGCCCAGATCGCAGCAGTTTCGGCCGGCGGGATCGGTAGCCTGAGCACCTTGCAAGTTAATCTGGGGCTTACTACAGGCCAAATTGTTGGGTTGACCGCAAGCCAAATACAGGCGGTCACTGCCAGCCAGTTAACCAATGGCTTTAGCACGGCGCAGGTAGCTGCAATCAGCACCAGCAATGTTGCTAGCCTGTTTGACAACCAAGTTGCCGCACTCACGACGGCCCAAGTTAAGCAGGGTCTGACCACCAGCCAAATAGCGGCGCTCAGCCTGACCGGCGTGGTTGCCCTGACCACAGCACAGATTAACCAGGGCCTCACCACTGGCCAGATCGTGGCGCTTACTACGGCACAGGTGACTTACCTGACTGAGTCGCAACTCCTGCAGGGCTTCTCTACAGCCCAGATTGCGGCCTTGGAGACCCGCGACGTGGCGGTTCTATCTGCCACCCAGTTGGCCGCACTCTCAACTGCCCAGATAGCCCAAGGCCTCACGACAAGCCAAATCGAGGCGCTGAGTCTTACAGCGATTGTTGCGCTCACCACGGCGCAGACCATCCAGGGCCTTACCACCAACCAAATAGTCGCGTTGAGTTCGGCACAAGTTGCAGCACTCACCACTGCGCAGTTGGTCCAGGGTTTTACAACGGCCCAAGTCGCAGCATTTGAAACCCGTGATGTCGCTGCGCTGACCTCCGGTCAGGTTCTTGCGCTCACCACGGCGCAGGTCAACCAAGGCTTGACCACGAGTCAGGTCGCAGCCATCAGTAATGCCAGTTTGGTCGCCCTGACCACTGGGCAGGTGGTAGCACTAAGCACCAATCAGATCGTGGCGCTTAGCACCAGTCAGACGGCGGCGCTGACCACCAATCAGCTGGCCCAAGGTTTGACGACTGCACAAGTCATCGCCTTAGAAACCCGCGACATAGCAGTACTGACTACTGCACAAATTTCCGCCTTGACTACTGCGCAGATAGCGCAAGGCCTGAACACCGGCCAACTCATTGCCATCACGGTGACCGACGTTGCCGCAATGACCACGGCGCAAATCGCTAGCCTTACCACTGCGCAAGTCGCCCAAGGTCTCACCACAGCTCAAATTGTTGCACTGACGACCGCACAGGCGGCAGCGCTGACTACGGCCCAAGTGAGCCAAGGGTTGACCACAGCGCAATTGAGCGTAATGGTTACGGCCGATTTGGCTGCGCTCACCACCGCGGGCGTGGCAGCTCTTACCACTGCACAAATCGTACAGGGCTTAAACAATAATCAACTCATCGCCTTGACCACGGCACAAGTAGCCCAAGGCCTGACCACGTCCCAGATAGCTGGACTGTCCTTGTCACAGTTCGCAGCTTTGGCGGCTGTCCAGATAGCAGCCTTGACGACGGCCCAAACCCTGGGCCTGACCACCGCTGAGATGGGTGTCATGACTGCCGCGCAAGCCGCAGCATTGACCAGTGCCCAGGCGTCACTAGGCTTGTCGACATTGCAGTTGTCAGTGCTCAACCCAAGTACCGGCGGCGCGCTTCAGGCGTTGACAACCGGTGCAATTGCGGCGCTCACGACCGCCCAAATTAGCCAAGGCCTGGGGACGGCCCCATTGGCGGCGCTGTCGACGAGCCAAGTCGCTGCCTTCACTACTGCGCAGATAAACCAGGGGCTAACCACCGCGCAGGTGGTGGCGTTGACGGACCTTCAGGTTGCAGCTTTGACCACGGCCCAAGTGGCCCAAGGTTTGACCACTGCGCAAATTGCTGTTTTGGAAAACACGGACCTGATTGCATTGACCACGGCAAGCGTGGCCGCGCTAACCAGTGCACAGATCAGCCAGGGTCTGACGACCGCCCAAATGGTGGTGATGACCACCGCCCAAATTGCGGCCCTGACCACGGCACAAGTCAACCTGGGTCTTACTACCGCGCAGGCTGCAGTGTTGACCACCGCTCAGGTGGCAGCACTCACTACAGCACAAGTCGCGCAGGGCCTTAGCACCGCGCAATTGGCGGCAATGTCCAATTTGGAAATTGCAGCGCTCACCACAGCAGGTATTGCAGCGCTGACGACCGCGCAAGTGCGCCAGAGTCTGAATAGCGCGCAATTGACAGGGCTCAGCAGCCAGCAGGTTGCGGCGCTGACCACCGCCCAAGTAGCACAGGGCCTTACTACTGCCCAGATTGCATACCTTGAGGGCAGCGACTTTGCAGCGCTTACCACCGCGCAAATCGTGGCCCTCACCACCGCGCAATTACAGATTGGACTGACTGCTGCCCAATTCGCTTACCTCACATCAAGCCAAGCGGCAGCCCTTACCTCAGCCCAAATTACGCAGGGTCTAACAACTACCCAGGTGGCTGCGCTCTCAACAGCATCGATTGCCGCGCTTGGAACCAGCCAAATCAATCTGGGCCTGACTACGGGCCAGATCGTGGCCTTGACAACAGTACAAATCGGCGCGCTGACTGCCAGCCAAGTGGCGTCTGGGTTCTCCACTGCGCAGATTGCCGCGCTGGAAACCCAGGACGTTGCGGCTTTGCCCACGGCGGTGATCGCAGCACTGACTACCTCGCAGATTAGCCAGGGTTTGACAACGGCACAAGTTGCCGCGGTGACGTCGTCGCAGGTCGCCAACTTTACAACTGCGCAAATCGTGCAGGGTCTGAGCACGGCTCAAATTGCAGCGCTAAGCACCGGCGCAGTCGCCGCCTTAACGGCTCTCCAAGTCGCCGCACTCACAACGGCGCAAATCAACTTCGGCCTCACCACAGCCCAGATTGTTGCTTTGTCGGCGGACCAAATCCCCGCGCTCACCACCAATCAAGTGAGTGTTGGCCTGTCCACGGCGCAAGTGGCAGCCATTACCGCTGCAGACATCGCGGCCTTGACAACAGCGCAGCTCGTGGTCCTAACCACATCGCAGGCTGCTGCACTGACCACAGCCCAAGTAGCCCAAGGCCTGAGCACAGCGCAAGTCGCGGCCTTGGAAACCGCAGACCTGGCTGCCTTGAGCACCAGCGCAATAGCTGCACTGACCACAGCCCAAGTAGC
>Ga0114978_10000405_pt1 | contig 36002 bp, 30 predicted proteins | sample S_140212_EF_Meta_FD_87027 | JGI IMG/M metagenome (GOLD analysis project Ga0114978, IMG submission 87027) | Freshwater microbial communities from Lake Simoncouche, Canada to study carbon cycling - S_140212_EF_MetaG | ecosystem: Environmental > Aquatic > Freshwater > Lake | place: Lake...
CGACGGTGCGTAATCGAGGCACGCCACTGGTCTTGATCGGCATGTATTTCGTGCGTTGATGTGCCGCTGATCACGCCGCTGCCACCCGCCGGATCAGTCGGCGGATCCCCTTCGCAGAAAAGAATCTCCACGCGGCCGATGGCAACCATATCTCCCGAAGCCAGCACCCGGTCCGAGACAAGCGGCTCGCCTCCGAGCAGCGTGCCATTGCGACTTTCCAGATCGCGGATCGACCAACCGGTGGAGGTGGCAAAGATTTCGGCATGAAATCGACTGGCGCGATCGTCGTGGATAATAATGTGGTTGGTCGGTGCACGGCCGAGTGTCATCCGCTCGCCATCCACTAGCCGAGCGATGCTCTGGCCGATGATCGGATCCCGAATGAGTAGATATGTGGTTGGATTCGTCATGGCTGGGTCTTTTGAAGTATCATGCCTCACAGGAGTCGCTTTGAGGAGTCCGCTGAGTCGAGAGGGGCGCAAAACGGTCAGCAGTGGCTTTGGAACTCAAAAAACAGTCTGAATCCCCGCACAAACGGGTTTGCTGCCGCAGAGGCTGTCCAAGTAGCATGGGCTCCACGAAGCGATGACACGCCCGTCGCGATTTCAGCCACCACCGTTATGGCTAAAAACAAGAGGATATCCATGCACTGCCAGCAAAAGGTTTTAAAAATCCACATCAGCTGCCAATGCAGCCAGGAAGTTGGGCGATATTCGCTACTAACCGCATGGCGTCAGGCGTGTACGGGGTTGCTTGTCGCTATGAGCCTAGCGTGGGTGGTTGGGCCAGCCCATGCACAAAATTTTGGCGGCGGCGGTTTGGGCGCGCAGGCCGTCGGCGGCATCTCAATCGATGCCGAAGGAATCATTCAAAATCTGGATCCCAAGGCCTTGGAAGCATTGGCTGTAACACGGCGCACGGCACTGGCTGAGGCTGCGGCGGAGCCCTTTGGGAAAATTGGGAAGCCGACTGCCTTGCGAAAGGTTTCCCTCAAGCGACTGGTTGCAGCGATCGAAGCGTCTGTTGCCACGGGGCAGCCCCTTCCTCCGGAAGTGTTGTTTCTGGGTGGTTTGGATCGGATTACGCATCTGTTTGTGGATCCCGCAGGGCACGACATCCTGCTGGCTGGTCCAGCTGACAAAGCAGCCATCGATCCTGCAGGCAATATCATTGCTGCGGGCAGCGGCCGGCCGCTCCTGCAACTCGAGGACTTAATCGTGGCCCTGCGAGCTATCGACGGTGCTCGCGCCGGAGGTATTCGTTGCTCGATCGATCCAACACCGGAAGGCATTACAAAACTGCAACAGTTTCTGCGGAATCAAAAAACGATCGGTGCCAATCCGGACGCCACGTTGCGTTCGATGGAAAATGCCCTCGGTCCGCAGCATGTAACGGTGGGCGGTGTGCCAGCCGACAGCCGATTTGCACGCGTCATGGTGGCTGCCGACTATCGGATGAAGCGGATTGGTATGGGGCTTGAATCCTCGGGCATTCCGGAACTCCCCAGCTATCTGGCGATGGTGCCCCCAGGCGCTTCAAGTGCCGCCAGCCTGCCGCGGTTTTGGCTAGAAGCAACGTACGATCCGATCGGCCGCGATCCCGATGAGCTTGCCTATCACATCGCTGGCCGTCGAATGAAGTGCCTCACCGAAAGTGATCTTGTTGGCAAGGATGGCATGCAGCGAGGAAAAGCTCCTGGCGACGCAATCGCCGTCAAGTGGTGCGCCGCCATGACTGCGCACTACGAAAAACTCGCCATGCGGCAGCCGGTTTTCTCCGAACTGCTCAACTGCGTCGATCTGGCTGTGGTTGCCGCACTCATCCATGGCCGACAACTCGACAAACTGGCAGGCCTCGATGTATCAACGCTATGGGATGCACGCAGATTGCCGCTCCCCACCTATGAGGCAGCCGCGACCGTCCCAACGGTAGCTAGCGGTATCAAGAAGGGAAGTCGGTGGATTGTGAGCGCCTCTGGCGGCGTACAGTTTCAGCCGTGGGAATTTGCGGCGAGCACTCATGAGTCGGCCGATGTGGCGGTCACACGCACCGCATCGCTTGCCTCACGGCCAGTCGATGGCTGGTGGTGGGATTAGCCGCAGCCCGTTTTTTGATTCAGTCAGCGAACCAAACGGCGACCGTCCCTCTCTGTGGGTCAGCACAAGACGAGTTTCTTAAATCGGTGCCGGTGATGCCCACTCAATGGCAGTGAGCGTCGCTGCTGCGATGGGAAAGAATGGATCGACCCATCCAGCGGCTGCAAGACACTCAAGCGGCGACCTATCGGCAGTGCAGGGGGGCGGCGGCACACTCTTGACCAGAAGCAGTTCACCGCCGCATGCAACGGCGGCGCAGGCAGCAATCGAATCGCTGGTGACATCCCAGCCGCTTGGCAACGCATTGCAACGTTGGTTGTGAGCGATCCATGCAGCCACATCGAGCACTCGGGAAGTCGTATCGCACGCCAACTGTTGCATGCCCCCGAACGGCAAGCCAAGCGCATCGGCTACAAGCCTCGCTGTGAGCCCCATGCCGTCGATGGCCAGCGAGTGCATCAGCAGCGTTGGCCTGCGGGCAACTTGGTCGATCGCCCGCAAGCCATTCACGACTGCGCCTCCGCCAACCACAATCGTGAGCGGTCGGCCAGCCAGGTGGCAGACAAGATGGTGTACCAGTTCTGGCCAGTCTGCTCGCTCGAGCAGGCTACCACCCAGTTTGACCATGAGCCGCCCGGGCGGCTGCGATGGAGCGATGGACCGGTGGGCTGAATCCTCCGCGGACTGCACGATGCCGGACAGCCAGCCGACACATTTTCCCTGTCGCTCGTCACGATGAAAGCTCATGCGAGTATCCCTCGGGCGATCATGGCCAACGCGTGGGCCGGAGCTGCACGCGAGACATCGCAGCCGAGCGAGTCTGAGAGCGACACAGTTGTGACTTGCCAGCAAAGGGCAGCCAAGGCCCGCCTCGCTAGGCATATGCCGTGGCCGGAGAGCACGACGCTGGTTGGCTGCCAGCCCACACTGCGGGCTACGCGTGCCAGCGAGCCAGCCACCTGTCGGCATTGAGCCTTGGCGCACCACTCTGCAGCGGTAATCGCTTCGGTCATTGAAAAGCTGTCCGGATTGGCCAAGAGCATCCGGGCCAGTCGCCCGCGTGCGGCTGCAAGTGTTGCGGGGCCACCATCGGCGGTATCGTGAGAGTCCGGATTCGGTGGAATACCTTTGAGTAGCATCCATACATCACGAGATTGTGCATAGAGTTCGCTGGCAATGGGATGCCGGCTGCCTGCCAGTGGCAGTGATCGTACAATAGCTGCCACTGGGGTGCGTTCGACTCCCGTGTAGACCAGTTCGCCTGTGGCCATTCGGCCTACGTCATCGCTAGCTAGCGGCGAGGGGATGCCGTCGCGGATGACCACGATATCGGTTGTAGTGGAGCCGATGTCGATGAGCATGGCTCGGTTCGTGACGGTGAGGGCTGCTGCCAGTCTTGCGACGGCATGCCAGTTCGAGGCTGCAGCAGCCAGCGGTTGGGCGATCGCCTCGGCTGGTGACACGATCCTCCCGTCGAGCAGATAGATTCCAAGTTCGGCGTGTGGATCGCACGCCTGTGCGGCGGCCTGTAATGAAGCGGTGATGTGCGAGACACCTGCACAACGCGACGGATAGCAATCGGCGATCTCGCCGGTCATTGTGGCTACGATCCGGCGTGGCGAATACGCTTTGATGATGTTGGCAAGCGTCGTAGGGAGGTCCTGCCAGTGCCGCCAGAGCTCAAAAGGCTGATTCGTTACCCAGCCCAGTCCATCGGCTACCTTGATGTTTGCGCCGCCGACGTCGATGGCAAGCACTGTTGAATCGCACACCTGTGCGGCACCCTGCGAGGCGAGGGACGGAGCGTTGCTCGATTCATCCATGGCTCACCCGCACATCACCAGACTTTTCAAAATCAATTGGCCGGCTGGCATCTGCCTCGGCCAGCGTTAATTCCGGCAACTGTCCGGAGGCCACATCTAGAATCGCCCGCATGAGACTCGAGCGAAACAGATGGCGCAACCCAGCGAACGATGTTGTCAGCCGTGGATTGACCTCCAGCACCCGATCACCACAACCATCCTCGCGATCTCCTAGGATCATGTCGACTCCTACCCAGCCCAGAGCAGCGGCACGCTCTTCTGCAGGGCCTGGCCTGTTATCGTTGGCAGCGTATTGGAGTGCGGCAACCGCACGGTGGGCCAGTCGCTCGGCACGGTGGCGCATTGCTTTGTCAAGGAGCAGAATGCCACCCAGATATTCAGGAGTATCTCCAGAGGAGAATCGCTGCTGTACTGGCGGCAAGAGATACACGCCGCCAGATCCGCACAGGCATGACACGCCCACGGGCGTGCCAGCAACGAAGGCCTCCACTCGTTGTTCCTGATGGGCCGGCGACGTTTGGCCGTGCGACCGAACGATTGCCAGTCCATCGCCACCGGCGCTCGCACGGGCCTTGCGAACTGCTGGCAGATAAAAGCCGATCGGCAGGGGCTCCCCTGCGGCAAGCGTCGATCCAGCCGGGACAGCAACGCCGGCGGCTGCCAGTGCGCAGAGGGTTGCCAGCTTATCTGCCGCCATCGCTAGGAATGTGGTTCCGGGTGAGGCCACCCGTCCTCCGGCAGTCCGCGCCGCTGCCACTCGCGATTCCAGAATCCCAGCTGTCTCTGGCGCAATGATGATCGTCCAATCCGCGAGAGCGGACTCATGCATGAGCACGTCCACCTCGGCACCCAACGGTACCGATAGAAGCCGCACATGAGCAGGCAGATTCAGGGGTCGCGAGGCATCTACCAGAACGGTTAGTTCAATGGCTGCGTCCTTCGCGGCATCGCCAAGCAGAGCATCGAGCATCGAACGGCCCTCGATCGCCAGTGCCAGCGGATCCGGCTGGGGTGCATCCGGTCCATGAAGCCCGCCGGAACAACACCACTCGTAGAGCACGACCCGCATCACATCGCCTCGGGGGATTTCATCGAATGGAGGAGGACTCCAGCCAAGGGGGCATTTCAGAACGACACAGAATGTCTAGAAAATGCCCAACTGGTCACGGGCTGCGTCGGTCATGCGATCGGGTGTCCACGGTGGATCCATCACGATCCTCACTTCCACGGCCGACACATTGGCGTGCCCACCCACCGCCCGCTTCGTGTCGGCAATCAGTTGTGGGCCTGCGGGGCAGGCAGGGCTTGTCATCGTCATGTCGATGGCTACATGCTGCTTGTCGACAGCGTCTGCTGCCGGTGAGAGCATGACGCCATAGATAAGGCCTAGGTCGACGATGTTCACAAACAGTTCGGGATCCTTCACTTCTTTGAGCATTTCATAGACGAGTTCTTCGGACAGACTCTGGGAGGAATTTCCGCTCGGACTAGAAGCCGGCGGTGCTGCTGCTTCTGCGATCCGTGAGGATGCATGACTTGGCTGCCCAGACGCAATGCCCGAAAGCACGCCACTGGCGTGAGTCGTTGGAGCGACTGCGGCATGGGCTGATGGGCCATCGGTGGCGTGGTCGGATCTCAGTCGAACCCAGACTCCGCCCTCCTCGATCTTCACATCGTGGGATCGCGTTCCTCGCAGGGCTGGCATTGTGAGTGCTGCTCCGGTGCGGATGTCGAACTTCGCCCCGTGTCGGGGACAGGCGATCTTGTGATCGGTGAGTTCACCCTCCACGAGCGGCCCGCCATCGTGCGTGCAGACATCGTCAATCGCAAAGAACTGGCCGTCAACGCGAAAGAGAGCGATCAAGTCGCCATCCACTTCGACCAGCGTTTTGCCAGGATCGGGCAACTCGGTGGCCTCTGCCACCCGCACAAAATCTGCCATCTGCATTCATTCCTTCAGTTGCGAAGATCGGTTGAGAACAGGTTTAAGACAATCGCCGGATCCGACTGCCGATTGCTTGGGCGAGCGCCTCTCGCACCGGAGCGATCGTAATCCGGTCGAAAACCTGCTGGAAGAAGCCCGCCACGACCAGACGGGCTGCCTCGTCGGCAGAGAGGCCGCGGGCCTGCGCATAGAAGATTTGCTCCTCATCCACCCGGCCGCTAGTGGCTCCGTGCGTGCATCGCACATCATCGGCCTCAATTTCAAGGCCTGGGATCGAGTCAGCACGGGCCTTAGACGAGAGCATGAGATTGTCGTTGCGCTGATAGCCATCTGTTTTCTGCGCGAGCTTATCGACTCGAATCATGCCGCGCCACACCAGACGCGAGCGATCTTGCAGGGCGCCTTTGTAGAGCAGATCGCTGCGGCAGTCGGGAGCTTCGTGGTGTTGAAGCGTATTGTAGACGAGTTGCTGGCGGCCGACAGTAAACATCACACCGTTTACCTGCGCGTGAGCGCCACGGCCAATGAGCGCCACATCCTGCGCCACCTGCGAGAGCCTGCTGCCCAACGCTCCAAGCGTCCACTGCAGTCTTCCATCCTCGTGCACAACGGCTTTTTGTCGCGCGAAGTGCCATACGCCGTCGTTCCAGTTTTGCAGGTTCACGATTCGTAGAAAGGCCCGAGGACCAACAACGATTTCTGTGCCACCACAATGAAAACCACCCACAGAAGGACTTGGAGAGTCATTGGACGGACGCGTTGTCAGTCCGCCACCGCCGGCCGTTTCTGTGAGCACGGTTGCCTCCGCTCCCGCGCCCAGAACGACGAGCACGTGCCCTGTATCAACGCCCCCAGGCGTGATGGCAGAGAGTGCATAAAACGGTGCGGCAACTCGCACGCCTGCAGGCACATAGAGCACCGCTCCGGCGGCATGAAATGCCGCGTGCATTGCGGCAAACCAGTCGGCCCCGGAGTCGATCACCGAAAACCAGTGGGGTTTGAACACATCGGGATGCTCGGCCAGCAGTCGATCTGCTGCGCCGAAGAGAACGCCTTGCCGGGCCAGCGACTCATCGAGCTGCTCGTGCCGCACGTGGCCGTCGAGTGAAAGAACGCTGCCTGCAAGGCTTCTCGTGGCGTGAACCGCCTCGGTGGGCTCATCGAGGAATGTTTCCCCGGCGGCTTGGCCCGCCGCAATGGCATCCGCAAGCAGACCAACGGGCATTGGCACAGTGGCCTCGGGCGGTTGCCTAGGCCCCCACGCCTGTGGTTTAAAAAGTCGCAGATCCGTGCGCATCCAGTTTTCGTCGTTTCGGGCGGGCAGGCCGAGTGATTCTAGTCGCTCAAATGCAACCAGACGACGCTCATTCACCCAATCAGGCGAGTTGCTCGCGGCAATGAGGAGCGTCAGCGCACGGTGATCGAATGAGGATTTTGTGACCGTGGCAGAGTTGGCCGCCGGCACAGGAGCGAGAGAGTCAACGGAGGATGTCTTCATGGTGTTCAAATGGGGTTCGATAGCTGGCGTGCACTCCAGCGTCCGTTACCCCACCGATCCTTCCATCTGCAGTTCGATGAGTCGGTTCATCTCAACGGCGTATTCCATGGGGAGTTCTTTCACGAGTGGCTCGATGAATCCGCTGACGATCATCGTGCTGGCTTCGGCCTCCGAGAGACCACGGCTCTTCAGATAGAACAATTGCTCCTCGCCTATCTTTGACACGCTCGCCTCGTGGCCAATCGTGACATCTTGCTCCTCGATTTCAATGTATGGATAAGTGTCGCTACGACTTTTGTCGTCTAGGATCAAGGCGTCGCAGACAACGCTGGACCGGCTTTTCTTTGCGCCTGGTTCCACTCGCACCAGCCCACGGTAGCTGGATCGACCACCATTCTTGGAGATGCTCTTGGAAACAATTCGGCCATACGTGTTCGGGGCGGCGTGCACGAGTTTGGCTCCGGCATCTTGGTGTTGGCCTGCCGAAGAGAACGCGATCGAGAGAATTTCGCCCCGTGCGCCCGGTTCGACCATGTACACCGACGGATATTTCATCGTGAGGTGGCTTCCGAGATTTCCGTCGATCCACTCCATTGTCGCCCCCTCGTAGGCAACCGCTCGCTTTGTGACGAGGTTGTAGATGTTGTTCGCCCAGTTTTGAATCGTCGTATAGCGGCATCGGGCATGCTTCTTGACAACGATTTCTACGACTGCCGAGTGGAGGCTTTCTGTGGTGTACATCGGAGCCGTGCAGCCCTCGACGTAGTGCACCTGCGCACCTTCGTCCACGATAATAAGCGTGCGTTCAAATTGCCCCATGCTTTCGGCATTAATTCGAAAATAGGCTTGCAAGGGGAAGTCGATCTTCACTCCCTTGGGCACATAAATAAACGAACCGCCCGACCAGACGGCCGAATTGAGGGCCGCAAACTTGTTGTCGGTAGAAGGAATGATCGTGGCGAAGTATTGGCGCAGGAGTTCGGGGTGTTCGCGCAGGGCCGTGTCGGTGTCGGTGAAAATCACTCCCTTCTTGGCGAGGTCCTCTTGGAGCGAGCCGTAGACAACCTCACTTTCAAACTGTGCCTTCACGCCAGAGAGATACTTTCGTTCCGCTTCGGGAATGCCAAGGCGCTCAAACGTCTTCTTGATTTCTTCGGGTACTTCGTCCCACGTCTTGCCCTGCTGCTCGGTGGGCTTGAGGTAATAAAAGATGTCTTGAAAGTTGACGCCAATATGGCCGCCCCAGTTGGGCATTGGCTTGGAGTTGAAGATTTCCAGCGACTTCAATCGGAAGTCGCGCATCCAAACCGGCTCCTTCTTCATCTCGGAGATCTGCGAAACGATCTCTGGATCGATCCCCTTGCGGGCTTTGAAGATTGCCGGCGAGTTGGTGCGGAAGTCATACTTGTTGATCTCGCCAATGGCGAGCGTGGACGATTCTTGAAGGGCTGTCTGCTGGAGTCCGATGGCCATTGTATTTCTTTCTCTGGGTGTGTTGTCTGTCGGCCGCCCGGTCAGGCCGTTGCCGTCGTCATCGCCTGCTCTGCGGCTGCCGCCTCGGGATAGGCGACACGGATTCGCTCGTAGCCCTGTTTGTGTAATTCGGTAGCTAGTTCTGGACCACCCGATTCAACGATCCGTCCGCCGAGCATCACGTGTGTGCGGTGTGGAATATTGTGTTCGAGCAACTGCTCGTGATGTGTGATCACGAGAATGCCCATGTCCGCCCCACCGATCTTTGCAATGCTTTGGCTGGCCAGTCGCACGGCATCGGCATCCAGGCCGCTATCTGTTTCATCGAGCACGGCAAAACGCGGCCGCAACATCGCCAGTTGGAGAATTTCGGCTCGCTTCATTTCGCCACCGGAAAAGCCGTCGTTCACATAGCGGCGGGCGAAATCAGAGTCCATCTCCAGTTCGGCCATTTTGGCCTTGAGATCGCCGCGAAACTCACGCATTGGAATCAGGTCTTGCCCTTCCTTGCGGTTGGGATTGCGGATGTTTGTGACGGCATGGCGCAGGAAGTCGGCTAGTCGCACACCTGGAATCGACATGGGGCGTTGAAAAGCTAGAAAAATGCCCGCGCGCGCGCGTTGGTCGGGCTCCATTTCCAGCACATTGTGTCGCGTGCCATCGGCATCCACTAACTCAATCGTGCCGGATGTAATCTCATAGCTCGGATGCCCCATGATGGCGTAGCCAAGCGTGCTTTTGCCGGAGCCGTTGGGGCCCATTAGCGCATGGATCTCACCCCGGCCAATCTCAAGATCGACCCCCTTCAAAATCTCCTGCCCGTTCACGGCCACGTGCAGTCCGGAGACAATCAGTTTTTCCTTTGAATCAACGCTCATCAATTGAAATTCCTTTGTGGACTCTCGAGTCGACTTACGACTGAACCTTCTGGTGGTCGTACACAAGTTCACTGCTGCCCACTGGCGATGTGACATAGCCAGAGTGATGCGGTACCGGCAGTTCGTCGTCCATTTTGCCAATGCCGCCGGCTCGTTTGGCAATGCGTTGGCCAGCGATCTTGTCTTGAATCCGCATGAGACCCTCCAAGAGGCTCTCCGGTCGCGGTGGGCAACCCGGAACATAAACGTCTACCGGTACCACCAAATCAACGCCCTTCACAACGTGGTAGCCCCACTTAAAATACGGTCCACCGCCTGTTGTGCACGCGCCCATGGCAATCACATACTTCGGATCAGGCATGAGATTGTAGAGTCGCCGTACACGGCTGGCCATTTTGTAGGTGACGGTGCCGGCCACGACCATTAAGTCAGCCTGTCTAGGCGATGCTCGAAATGCACCGGCCCCGAAGCGGTCCATGTCGTAGCGACTGGCACCGGCGGCCATCATCTCGATAGCACAGCAGGCCAGTCCGAACGTCATCGGCCAAATGCTCGACTGGCGAGCCCAGTTGATGGCTTGCTCGACGGTCGTGAGCACCATATTTTCTTCGAATCGGCCTTCAATCCAGGGCTGTGTCATGGGGTGGGCTCCACGTGAATAGGTGATTGGATTAGCAGTCTGCGCCGTTCCAGGAACTGTGTTTCGGGAAACCATCCCATATTGAATGCTTCTGACGGGTCAGTTTCAAGGGTCTCGCGTCTTCTCAGGTAGTCCAGCGGCAACCGTTGGGCTCGCAGTAAAGCGACAGCAGGAGGCGCCATCCAGACGGCATTCCGAGAGTTGCACCCGAGTGCCGACGAGATCTTGAATCATCGCCCGCTCAGCGGCGCAGATTCCACGGTCTTTTTCAGCGAGTTCCGGATAGGGGCAGGAATGGGTCGTCAGCACAGGCAGGCCTGTGCCGTCTCTTGTGCTATCTACAGAGCAGACAAGTTGCCGCCGACGAAACAGCGTAGCGACGCTCTCCAAACGCTCCTGAGATGTTGAGCCCGTAATTTCGTGACGGTACATTCCGGCCATGGCCGTACCGATGCGTTGCAGGAGCCCCCGCCGTATGGACGATTCCTTCACGCCTCGTACCTCCGACCAGAGCACCATCGCGAGATCGTGAAAATTATTGCCGCCAGTGCGTTGTCCCGTTGCCGTCAGGCTGTATTCGTGCGACGGACGCCCTCGCGGTTTCGGAATTGTTGACCGCTCAACAAATCCAGCTTGCATCAGGCGGTCGAGTCGCTGCCGCACCGCCGTAGCCGTCACTCCCAGGCCACCAGCTAGTTCGCCAATACCCATAGCGGGTTCTGTCCGGAGTAATTCAAGCAGCGGCGTATCGGATGGCCGCGGGGCGACTGGATCAGATGGCTGTGTGGCTGTGGCGTTCATACGCACTCACTGTAGCCGACATAAGACTTTTAACAAGGCAGTATGCGAAAAACATTGAAAAGCTCAAGTTTTTCAACTGCCTGCTGGGTCGAGGCGGTCCTGCGTAGGGAAGGTTGTGCGCATCACTTCGAGAAAGTCTTCCCGCGTCTGCACCCGCGATACCTTGCCGCGAAATTCACGGGCTCCCGGCAGGCCCTGCGCATACGAACAGGCAAACTTTCGCATCAGCAGCGTGCCTCGGTCGACGCCAAATCGCTGGCAGACCAGATCATAGTGGTGGAGAACGAGTGCGCGTTGCTCGTCGAGGCTGGGGTCAGGAGGGAGTGGCTCTCCACGCAACAGTGCTGCGATTTGTGCAAAAATCCATGGCCGGGAGAGGGACTCCCTTGCGATCATGACACCATCCACTCCGCTGTCTCGCAGGCGGGCCACGGCCGTTTCAGCCGAATCAATATCGCCGTTGCCCACGATCGGCATGCGAGACACGCTGCGTTTGACTGCGGTAATTGCATCCCAGTCGGCGTGGCCAGAGAAAAACTGCGAGGCCACCCGTCCATGTACAGTGAGGCAGGCAGCACCGGCCTCCTCAATGCGCTGCGCCACCTCAATGGCGGTACGACACGTATCGGCGCAGCCTAAACGAATTTTGGCAGTCACAGGAACCCCGTCGCAGGCATCGACAACTCGGCTCACGATGGCGCCCACTCGATCTGGATCGCGCAAGAGCCAAGAGCCACTCTGGGCTTTCACTGTCACCTGCCGCACAGGGCATCCAAAGTTGAGATCTACCACGCTGACTTTGAAATCCTTCGCCAACCGTCGCCCCACCTTCGCCAGATTGTCTGGGTCGTTGTCCCACATTTGCACTGCCAGTGGCCGAGGTTCATCCTGAACGCCCCACAAACGGTCGGGGTGCTCGCCACGGTTGGTTTCTAACCACATGGCACTCCGTGCGGCAATCATCTCAGTGGCTAAGAGTCCTGCGCCCCCGAATTCCCGAACCACTTGCCGGAACGCATAGTTCGTATAGCCGGCCATCGGCGCTTGCAGTACTGGTGGATCAACAACAACCGAGCCAATCAGCAACGGGGCAACGGCAGTGGGCACTTGAGAGGCGATCATGCAGGCAATCGTACGCCACGCTGGCAGTTCATTGCGACGGGTTGTCCTGAGGCTGCTCAGGCACCAGCATTACTGCACAGCAGGCAGTTGTGCGGGAGGCACAATCGCGGGTTGCAGGCCTGCCGACGGCACAAAGATTGGCGGTGCTTGCAGCAAGGCCCCAGAAGGCGTCGAGAGGGGCGGCGGGCCGCCATCATCGGCCGGAGTCGGTGTCGCATTGGCCGCAGGCACGACCGATTGCGGCAGCCCGTTTGGCAACGTTTGGCTGCCAGGTGCAGGCCGCCAGGGAATTGGGGTGCCGATGAGCATGGATGCAAAGCGTTCGTCAGGAACGGAGAGATCGGCGACGGCCATTACATATTCGGCGATTTCGAAGTTGTAGATCTTTATGGCTTTGACGAATTCGCGCTGTTGGGTCACGGTCGCGGCGTGCGCCGCGAGTACTGACTCGATTGGCCGCTTCCCTTTGGCGTGGTCGGCTTCCGTCATCACAAACGCCTGCTCGGCCGCCAGTACAGCGGCTCCGCGAGCGTCTAATGTTTCGTGTCGACTCGGCAGCATACGGTTGATCGCCCGGATCCGACCGGTGACGGATCGAGCCGCAAAGATTGTTTCGAAATGGGTTTGATACGGCACAGTCAGCGGCCGATCGACAGGCCAAGGAAGGGGCTCACCAACTGGGAGACGGACCAGATCCACGAGTTCCTGCTGGGCCGCTATCAACTCCGAACGCGACTCTGCAAGTTCGGCTTTGGCTGCAGCCAGAGCCACATCGAGCGCAGCGCGGTCGTGCGGATCCCCACTCGGAGCGATCATTTCCAGGCGATCGATTGCTTCGGTCGCAAATCTTCTCAGGGCACATCCAGCCGAAACCTTCCAATACCCTTGCGTAATCCAGAGTCGTCTCGCCCGGTCGCCAGATCGTTCAATCGCTTCCAACAGGGGTAGTGGCCGACTGGTGAGTGATTCTGTTGTCGCATCCAAAGGCTCAACTGCTTTGGCTAAGAGTTCCGTCGCCGGGCTTTCGGCGGGCGGACTGGCAGCCAGCGGCGGGATCGCAGGGGCGACGATTCGAGCAGGAGTTGAGGGAAGCAGTTGCTGTACCGCAGGAGCGGTTGCACGCGGTGGCACGACCACAGAGACAGTGCCATCCGCAGAGGCAGGGCTTTGGGGTGGACTCGCAGGTGGCTGAAGCGGTGGCTGTTCGACTGCTGCCGGTTGAGTTGCCTGCTCCAAAGCTTGTTCTGAAGCCGAGTCTTCCGCAGGACTCCTGCGAGTTGCCGGTGCAACGGAGAGAGCCAGCAGTGTTACCAGCATGCGTTGCCATTGTCTGTTTAATTTCATGTCACCACTGCTCAGTGTTGCGATTTACGCTCGGAAAGGACGACTCACAACCAGCCATAAAGTGAAAAGGATTCATAAAAGCCTCACATACATCTGCCGCGCGAGTCAACCGCAACCCGAGCCACTTCGCTCGTGTTTTCATGCCACCTGGCTCATGAGGCTGCATCTAGATAGGGATCTTGACTCATCTGGATGTGCGATTCTGCCCGCTGGCGTTCTACATATTCAAGCAACCGCCGCTGCCGCACGTGCCGCTGCTCGACGCGTTGCTGCGCCCGCTTAAACGCGCCGAGCAGCCGATCGGGATTGCCGCGTAGCCGCGTCCCAAGCCACCCGACGACGCGATTGGCTCGCTTAGGACCGAAGCCACTCACCAGAATCTCGTCGCTGAGAGTGACATATTGCCGCCACGTGCCTGGGTCGCCTTGGCGGCCGCAACGGCCGACGAGTTGGCGGTCGATGCGCGCCGAGTCGTGTAGTTCCGTGCAGATCACATGCAGTCCCCCAAGTGCAGCGACTCCCTCGCCGAGTTTGATATCGGTGCCCCGGCCCGCCATGTTCGTCGACACGGTGATCTGGCCGAGTTGGCCAGCCTGCGAAACGATCTCCGCTTCCTTCTCGATCTGTCGTGCATTGAGCACGGTGTGCGGCAGGCCTGCCGCATCGAGCAACCGCGAGAGATCTTCCGACTTGTCGATTGAGCGAGTGCCGATCAACACAGGCCTTCCGAGGGCGTGCATTGCATGCACTTCCTGGACAATGCGATCTAATTTGTCGGCGTAGGTTGCGCACACAACAGGAGAAAGCCGTTGGCGCACCGCGGGGCGGTGTGTTGGCACCGTCGCAACAGCCACGCTGTAGGTGCGACTGATCTCCGGCGCACTGGTCGCAATCGTACCGGTCATTCCCGCCAAATGCGGCCAGCGGGCAAAAAGTTCTTGAATGGTGATTCTTGCCGCATGCCCGGCGGGAACCGTGATCTCAATTTGCTCCTTGGCCTCGACGGCTTGATGGAGGCCGTCTCGCCACGTGCGGCCTTCTGCCGCTCGGCCGGTCGACTCATCGACGATCACGATCTTCCCCTCGCGCACGACATATTGCCGGTCGAGAATAAAGAACTGCCGCGCCCGCAGGGCTCGTTCGACGGCGTCATAAATCGCCAGCAAGCTCACCGCGTCGAGTTCGGACGGCCGCTGAATCGCCCGCACGTTGCTGCGGCCTCGGCCGAGTAGTTCACAGGTCTGCTTCTGTACATCGGCTTCGAAGTCGTCGCCCACCTCGAGTCCGGAGGCGACCTCCGACGCAAAACAAAAGAGCGTCTGTTGCACTGCCTGGGCCTCTCCAGGCGGCGAGGCGATGACGAGCGGCGTGCGGGCTTCATCGATGAGCACGTTGTCGGCTTCGTCGACGAGCGCAAACCAATAGGGCCGCTGCAGGAGTTTGGTGCCGCCGGCTGCATTTTGTCCGGTGAGCATCGCTCCTAAGTCGGCTCGCCCTTCGGCGATCTCGCGGCCCATCAGGCGGTCTTTGAGAAAGTCGAAGCCAAATTCCTTCGCCGTGCCGTAGGTAACATCGCGGGCATAGGCTTGACGGCGACCATCAAAATCCATCTGCGATTGGACGATGCCCACGCTCAGCCCCAATGCCTTGTAGATGGGCTCCATCCACTCGGCATCTCGCGCGGCCAGATAGTCGTTGACCGTGGCCAAATGCACGCCGCGCCCAGCGAGCGCGTAGAGCGCCAGTGGCAGCGTGGCCACGAGCGTTTTTCCCTCACCTGTCTGCATTTCAACGATCGAACCGTGCACCAGCGCCACGCCGGCAAGCAACTGTACGTCGTAGTGTCGCATGCCAATGGTGCGTCGGCCCGCCTCTCGCGTGGCCGCAAAGCTTTCGACGAGGAGCGAGTCGATCGGCTCGCCGGCCTTAGCCCGGTAGGAGAGCGACCTCGCCAAGCGGCGCAGGCTCGCGTCACTTTGTGCCTCCATCTCGGTGGCACAATTCTCTATCCGCTCGACGACTCGCCAGGTTGCCGCAGTGATGGCAGGACGAGATCCCGGCTTCAAGCCAGCCAGCCATCCAAACATGAAAGCCCTCTCCGCAATGGAATGCTGCGATAGTCTGCGAGCATGGCGCAGCCATTATGAATCGCAGCACTCAATAAAATACCACGCCCAAGAGCAAATCTAATAGCGGGCTGGTAGAGCGGGCGTGGCACGGGGGGGCGGCAGGCCATTTGGATTGGTGAAGGGCCACCAATTGCCATTCACGGTCTGCTGCTGAGGCATGCTAGGCGATCCTGGCTGCATTTGGTTGTTGATTTGCTGCATCTGTCCGGAAAGCTGCTGCTGTTGATTTTGGAGATTTTGTTGCATTCCCTGCTGATACTGATTGGTTGTGTTTTGCACTTGGTTAGTGAGTTGTTGCTGCTGGTTGGCCAACGCTTGCTGCTGCTGATTGACCATCTGTTGGGGTTGGGCCTGCAGTTGATTGGCCATCTGCTGGGTTTGGTTGGTGAGATTTTGCTGGTATTGGTTGGGGTTGAGACTGGGATTGTTGGCGGGATTGTTCAGTGCCGGCGCTCCGTATTGCTGCCCGGCCTGTTGGCCGGCGGGCGCTGGCTGGCCAGATTGCGCCCAACTCCACGAATTGGCGGGGGCGGCCGGGGTTGCCGGGGCTGCGCTCTGCCATCCATTCGCTGGACCGGGCATCACAGGTGCGGCATTGGCCATCGGTGCGCCGCCCACCATCGGCGCCGACGATGGATAGGCTGCCCCTTGTGGTGCACCGACAAAGCTGCCGTAGGGAGCTGGTTGATTGATCATGCCAGTAGCGGGTGGTGCGACGGTGGACCCATACGCCGGCGCCGGCGGTGTCTGACAGCCAGCCAAACTGATAAGCACAATGATGGCGATTGCAATCGTCGCCAAGCAGAGATAAGGGCGGTGTGCGTGAAGGCTCTGCGTTTTGGGGCACTGCTCAAAGCGATCGGGAGTGGCGTGCGGCACGACTGTCTCTCCGCAGGAAAAGCGGGTTTGAAAAGCTGCGATCAGGCGAGACAATAGCGACTCTCCCAATCCCGTCCAGACCACTTCTATGTGCTGTGGGACCACGCAAGGATCCGGACTTTTCAGGGTTGGCTTCCCAGCTTGCCCAGATTGAATTGAGTGCGGGGGGTATCTTATGCCCCGCACTCGATTGTTTCATCGATATCGGCGGCGGCATCGCGGCCGGGACCGTCGGTCGCGTAGAAACGGTCGAGTACTCTCTGCCAATCGGCGTTCACTTTTACCGATACAAAGGCATCTCGCACCAGCAAAGAGTCGGGATGGAGCCGGGCATATTTGATCGCAAACTTCCGCATGACACGGCCAGCACGATCCTCACCGTGCAATTCCTCTGCCAGCCGGAAGTGCTCATGGAGCACATCGCGTTGCTCGTACATCGTGGGCGGTGGAATTGGCGGCCTGCCGGCAAGCAGCGAGAGCGTTTGCCGAAAAATCCACGGATTGCCTATAGCCCCCCTGGCAATGCTCACTCCATCAACGCCGGTGCGAGCCAGCATGGCCACGCATGCTTCGGCCGAGAACAGATCGCCCGAACCGATCACGATACGTTGGCCCGCATGCCGCTTCACCGCCGCCAAAAAATCCCAGTTGCTGGGGCCCACGTATTTCTGCTCGACGCTGCGGCCGTGAACGGTGATCGCCGCAACACCGCGATCGAAGGCCCCATCAAAAATCCGCCAGAAATTTTCTAGACTCTTGGAAGAGTCGTCGATGCCTCGACGCATCTTGAGCGTGACGGGCACGCTGGCGGGCACCGCACCCCGCACCCTTGAAACGATTTCCAAAGCCGTTTCTGGCACCCCCAAGAGGTAACCGCCACGGCAGCGACCGAGCACCTTCTTCACGGGGCACCCAAAGTTGATGTCGATGCAGTCGAAGCCAGCCTCTACCAACCGCCGCGCAGCTGGGGCAAAGTCGTCGGGATTGGCTCCCATCAACTGACCGCCTACAGGATGCTCCTCGTCGGCCACCGCGATCTTGGCCAAGTTCCGGCTGTTGGTGCCGACCACGGCCACAAAGATATCGAGCAGTACTTCGCACAACGCATAGGCGGCTCCATGCCGGCGGGCGAGCACCCGCATGGCTCGGTCGCTGTAGCCAGAGAGGGCCGCCTGCACGACTGGCGACTCAAGCACCACGCCTCCAATGGAGAGAGGAGGATTTGCGAGAGCCGCGTTGTTCTCCAGAGTATTCATGTGGTTGCCCTCGTCTTTTGAATTTCACCAAAAAAGCGATCAGGTCAGGATAGGGCAGACATCAAACCACGTGCGGCCCTGAGCTTCCATCCACTCAGTGCTCGACAGGGGGCCCCAGTTGCCGGGTTCATAGGCGTCGATGGGCGGCATGTCGATCAAACTCCACGCTCGCACAAATGGGTCGATGATTTCCCACGATTTCTCGACTTCATCCGATCGGGCAAACAGGCTTGCGTCGCCGGTCATGACATCCAGCAGCAACGGCTCGTAGGCCTCCGGGAGTCGTCCGTGAAACTCCCGCGAATAGCTAAAGTCGAGGTCGGTCAGCCGCAGTCGCATGCCGCCGCCAGGCACTTTGGTGTGGAAGTGGAGCTGGATTCCCTCTGCCGGTTGGATCTGAATAACAAGCCGATTGGCTTCCCGGTGGCTGCGGTGCTTGTCTCCTGCAAATAGTTCCAGGGGCGGTTGTCGAAACGCGATCACAATCTGCGTTGTACGGCAGCTCATCGCCTTGCCGCTGCGAAGATAGAATGGAACCCCCTGCCATCGCCAGTTGTCGACCTCGAGGCGAATAGCGCCAAACGTGGCCGTTCGGCTGTCGGCTGCCACGCCCGGCTCCGAGAGATAGCCTCGGTATTGACCTCGTAAGCCTGCTCCAGTCGCCTCCCCCACATCCAGCGACCGAATAGCGTCGAGTACCTTTACTTTTTCATTCCGCACCGCGCTGGCGTTGAATCGCACAGGCGCTTCCATGGCCGTCACCATTAGCAATTGCAGCAGATGGTTTTGAAACATGTCACGCAAGACGCCAGCCGATTCGTAGTAAGGTCCTCGCCGTCCGACAGGAACTTCCTCAGCTACGGTGATCTGTACGTGGTCGATGTAGCGACGGTTCCACACTGGCTCGAAGATTGTGTTGGCAAAACGTAGGGCGATAATGTTTTGCACCGACTCCTTTCCGAGATAGTGATCAATGCGATAGATCTGGCTTTCGTCGAAGACGGTGTGCAGTTGGTCGTTGAGCGTTTTGGCCGTGGATAGATCGGTGCCGAAAGGCTTTTCTACAACGATGCGTCGCGGCCCATCTGTCTCCGTCGCCATGCCGATAGATCCGAGGGCTCTGACGATGGGCGCGTAGAATTGTGGAGCGGTGGCCAGATAGTAGACCCGCGTTCCAGTCGCATCACCTTCGAGCATTGCGAGCCGCTGCTTGAGCGACGCAAAATCGTCGGCAATTGCGATGTCGCCCTGCTGGTAAAAAACAGTGGCAGCAAATTCCTGCCACGCTGTTTCGCTAAACGGTTCTCCGCCGGCGTGTTGCGATGTTGTCTCGCGCAGGCTTGCCCGCCAGGCGTCGTCTGTCATTTCGGTTCGCGAGAAGCCAAGAATGCGAGTGACCGGCGGCAAACTGCCTGCTCGCATCAGGTTGTAAATCGCCGGCACAAGCTTCCGGCTCGTGAGATCGCCGGAAGCGCCAAAGATCACGATCGTGTGGGGCATGGCTATTGCGTACGGGCATCCATTTCAAGGTTTCATCGGAAAGTACGAAGTTGGCCGGTTTGCGACGGAATGGCAGAAGTCTTCTTGCAGGGGCTTTTTTCTGCTCACCATCCGCGGCTAGTCTTTCATCTTGAGTTCGGTCGAAAAATCCAAATGCCGTCGAGCATCCGGAGGGAGCCGGAGGCAAGCCTTGTCTACCGGTGCTTATAAACGCATGCCGGTAAATCCGCCATCGACGTAGACAGACGTGCCGGTGATAAAACTGCCCGCCACAGAGCCACAAAGCAGGATCGCTGCACCGACGAGTTCCTCGGGGTTGCCGAAGCGGTTCATTGGCGTCTGACTCATAATCGAGGCCGTGCGTTCTGGTGAAAGAATTTTGCGGTTTTGCTCGGCCGGAAAAAAACCGGGGCACAGTACGTTCACTCGGACTCCCTTGGGGGCAAGTTCACGGGCCACGTTTTGCGTGTAGTTGACAACCGCCGCCTTCGACGCTGAATAGGCAAACACCTTCGAGAGCGGTTTGTCTGCTGAGACACTGCCAATATTCAAAATCGCCCCGCCCCCACTGCCTGCCATGTGCTGTCCAAAGATCTGGCAGCCCAAGTGCGTGCTCTTCAAGTTAGTGGATAGCACCTTGTCCCAGTCGTCGTCGGCGATGTCGAAGTACGGCACGGATGAATTCACCCCTGCGCAGTTGACGAGAATATCAACGCGGCCGCGGGTGCGGGTTGCCGCGTCCAAGAGCGATTGCACGCTTTGGCGATCCACCGCATCCACGGCAAGAAACGCGCCATCTCCACCAGCGGCGCGGATGGTATCGAGCCTCGCGAGGCCGCGATCGGCGCCACGGCCAGCCACAATGACAAACGCGCCAGCGAGGGCGAGTCCTTCGGCCAGCGCTCCGCCCAACACGCCCGTGCCGCCCACGACCACGGCGGTGCGTTCGGTAAGGCTAAACATGCGAGACAGAAATGCATCGCTCATCGGGATGCCTTTGCCGCGATCTTTGCTTCGCCGACTGGCTTGCGCAACTCCAGCCACTCGGTGTGGAATGTGCCAGGCTTGTCGGTGCGCTCGTACATGTGGGCACCGAAGTAATCCCGCTGCGCCTGCAGGAGATTAGCCGGTAGCGATGCGTGGCGGTAGCCGTCGTAATAGGACAATGCCGTCATGAAGACAGGCACTGGAATCCCAATCGTGGCGGCGGTGGCGATGACGTGCCGCCAGGACTGCTGGGCTTTGGCAAGGGCTTCGGTGAAGTACGGCGCAAGCATGAGATTTTCGAGATTCGGATGGGCCCGATAGGCTTCGGCAATGCGTTCCAAGAACTGCGCGCGGATGATGCAGCCGCCTCGCCAAAGCATTGCGATCGAGCCGTAGTCGAGTTCCCAATTGTGCTCCTTGGCAGCTGCAGCTAATTGCACGAAGCCTTGCGCGTAGCTGGCGATTTTGGAAGCATAGAGCGCCTGCCGAACCTGCTCGATAAACTCGCTGGGATTGCCGCGGTTGGGCATGTCGGGGCCTTTGAGCACTTGGCTGGCTCGCACTCGGGCCTCTTTGAATGCCGAGAGACACCGCGAGTAGACCGCCTCGGTCACCATTGTGCTGGGCGAGCCTAGATCCAGAGCCAATTGGCTCATCCATTTGCCTGTGCCCTTGGCGCCTGCTTTGTCTAGAATCTGATCGACCATGAAGTTGCCCGTGTCTGGATCTCGCACGGTGAAGATATCGCGAGTGATCTCGATCAGATAGCTATCCAGTTCGCTCGTATTCCATTCGTGGAAGACTTCGGCAAGCTGGTCGTTGGAAAGTCCTGCGCCATGTTTGAGCAGCCAGTAGGCCTCGCAGATCAATTGCATGTCGCCGTATTCAATGCCGTTGTGAACCATTTTCACGTAGTGCCCGGCGCCACGCGGCCCCACCCAATCGCAGCAAGGAATATCGCCCTTGGGGCCAACTTTTGCAGAGATTGCCTGAAAGATCGGCTGCACTATGGGCCAGCCAGCTCGCGAGCCGCCCGGCATCAGGCTGGGGCCCTTGAGCGCGCCTTCCTCGCCGCCGGAAACACCCGTGCCAATGTAGAGTAATCCGCTGGACTCAACTTCTTGCGTGCGGCGTTCAGTGTCGGAGTAGAGGGTGTTGCCGCCATCGATGATGACATCGCCAGGGGAGAGCAGGGGAGTGAGATGGGCGATGAGGTCGTCGATCGCAGGCCCCGCCTTCACCATCATCATGACCTTGCGAGGAGTCTTGATCGCCGCGACGAGGTCTTCCAGCGAGTGGCAGCCGACAACATTGGGCTGTTTCCCACGATTGGCTGTGAAGGCGTCTGTGACGGTGGCAGTGCGGTTGTAGACGGCGATCGAATAACCGCGGCTGGCGATATTGAGTGCGAGATTTTCACCCATTACCGCCAAGCCGATCAATCCGATATCACACGATGCGGGCTTGTTCATAAAACGAATGCTCCTGCTGACTCGGTTTGACTTTTCGGGGGTCTTCTCGCCGCGGAATATCGCGACTATATCGGCCGGGCGGCAGGTCTGCCAAATGAAGGGCGTATTGGCCCCGGATTGCACCCGGAAGAACAGATTGAAGGAATCGATCATCAGAAGCCGATCCTAAAGCATCAATCGTAAGAATCCCATTGTACGGAGGAATCCGAAGAGTCGAAGCTGGTAGCGCCCGCTTGACCAATTGGACCTCACTGCCGTAGCGTGGGGAGTCTGGGTAGTTTTTTACGGCTCCGTAGCCAAGTGGCTAAGGCAGCGGATTGCAAATCCGCCATCGTCGGTTCGACTCCGACCGGAGCCTCTTTTTTTGTCTTCTGCAAGGCGATGCCACATGGCACCACGCTTTGCGTCTTTGGGTTGGACTCGGGTGACGACGTGAAGAGCCTTTGCTCTGGTACCCAACGGGTACAGTCGGTCGTCGAATAGCAGGCGGCTCGCCTTCCCCTCTCGCGGCCAGTGACATGGATAGCCACCCCCTCAAAGTAGCCTACGAGTCGACCAACTTCTGGGTCTACGAGTCTGCCGCGAATCATTTCTGCATTTGGTGCGGCGAGGTGTCTGCAAGCCTCGAAGAACTTCTGAAGCATATGGGCACCCACCACTGGGCCTACGTCACGGCATGCAATCCGCAGTCTACGCAGTTGAGCGATCTTGAAAATCGCCAGCGGATGGAAAGCCTCGAAGCGGTCCTCCAGTCACGTGGGCTTCCTGCTTTCCGTGGCGAAGGAATCGGAACAGCTTGCGACTGGCAACCCGAACCCAGCTTCTTGATTCTTGGGCTCACTGAATCGGAGGCTCTTTTGCTGGGGCGAGAGCTTGAACAGACTGCGGTGGTGGTTGGCAGCCAAGGAGCCGTTGCCAGACTGCTCTGGATGTGATCCCGTGCTTTCGCAAAAAGATTTGTTGACATATCGGAATATGTCAACGTGTTTTCGCATGAGGCTGCTTGCCTGACCGGAGGAGGTTTCGGCAGGGCGGGCCGAGCCACGGAAAAGAGCCCCATGATCGAGGCCCGTCGAACTGCAAAACGGGGCCGGTTGATCCATTTGGGTGGGGATGGCACAGGCGGCGGACTGTCTGAGGACGCTCGCCCACCCGCATTGGTGCGAATTGTGCAGATGCTGCTCGGTGGCCGCTACATGGTGGGCGAACTAGCCGAAGCCCGCGGCATTCCCAGTCACATGGCCTTCGAGCCCTGCGACTCATGCAGCAATGCAGTTTCCTGGCCGCCGAAAAGGAGGGACGATGCACCTACTACACGATTATCGAACCGCATCTGGCGAGAATCATGGCCTGCATAGAGAGCCGGTTTGGCGGCAAGCGGGGCTGAAGGTATTGTGCTCGAGAGCGAACAAAACCCCGGTCTTTCATTTTCGCGATTCATATGTCGTAGTATTCCAATAAATCGATAATGTATTGGCCGCGCCCGTGCCATTAGGCCGGCCAGAACATCCCAAAGGAGGTAGGTCTATGGTTGCCACGATTTCCGCTCAGGCCTTCAATGAGCTTCGCCGCCGCGGCGACACCCCCATGCTGATCGACGTCCGCACGCCCGCGGAATACGGTGAGGTGCACGTCGACTGTGCGCGCAATGTCCCACTTGACCGTCTCGACCCCAAGTCGCTCGCTTCCGGACTCGGCGGCCAGCAGGATCCGATCTACTTCGTCTGCCGGTCCGGCGGCCGCAGCAAGCAGGCCTGCGAGAAGATGATCGCCGCCGGCATCACGAATGTCGTTAGCGTTGACGGCGGCACGGCGGCCTGCGAGTTGGCAGGAGTAGCCGTCCTCCACGGTCGCAAAGCGATGTCGCTCGAGCGGCAGGTGCGAATTACTGCTGGGGCACTCGTCGCAATTGGTGCGGCGTTGGGGGGCTTTGCGCCGGAACCGTGGAGCACGGTTGGGATGGGTCTGGCTGGCTTCATCGGCGTTGGCCTAGTTTTTGCAGGTGTCACAGACACCTGCGGGATGGCGATGGTGCTCGCGAGAATGCCTTGGAATCAGGCCTGCCGTACCGCCACCACATGCTCTCGCGCCGTGCTTCTCGCGATCGTTCTCGGCGGCCTCGCCGGGACTGCGATTGCGGAGCAATCGAAGGACTTACTCGTCGCAGTGAAGTAGGCGGTCGTCACCATCACCCCCCAGAACATGCCTAAAGGAGCAGCGTCATGAAGATTCAGCAGTATTACTTGGCCTGCCTGTCTCACGCGTCGTACATGATCACCGACGACAGGACAAAGACGGCAGTCGTGGTCGACCCGCAGCGTGACGTTGATCAATACATTCGCGATGCCAAGGAGGGCGGCTATCAGATCAAGCACGTTTTCCTGACGCACTTCCATGCCGACTTCATCGCCGGACACATCGAACTCCGCAACCAGGTTGGAGCGACGATCCGCCTCGGCCGAAGGGCCGAGGCGGAATTCGAATGTGTCCACATGCAGGATGGCGACAGGATTGAATTCGGCGATGTTCGGCTCGAGATAATGGAAACGCCTGGACACACGCCCGAGGGCATCTCGATCCTAGTCTATGACCTCGCGAAGAGTGCGAGAGATCCGTTGGCCGTGCTCACCGGCGATACGCTCTTCATCGGCGATGTTGGCCGGCCCGACTTGCTCGCGAGCATTGGCGTAACGGCCGACGAACTAGCCGACATGCTCTACGACAGCATTACCAATAAGCTGGTGAAACTGCCCGACGCGACGCTCGTTTATCCGGCCCACGGCGCCGGCAGCATGTGCGGCAAGAGCCTGTCGAAGGAGACAGTTTCCACGATCGGCGAACAGAAGAAGTTTAACTATGCCTTACGCCCGATGAGCCGCGAGGAGTTCAAAAAGATTGTTACGGCTGACCAGCCAGAGGCGCCCGATTACTTCGTTCACGATGCGATTCTCAATCGCAAGGAGCGAACATCCCTCGACGAGGCGATGAAGAAAACGCTCCATGCCCTGATGCTTGACGATGTGCTAGCAATGCAGAAGGCTGGGGGCCAGGTTCTGGACGTTCGCGACGGCATTGATTTCGAGGGTGGCCACTTCAAGGGTGCGATCAATATTGCGCTCTCCGGGAAGTACGCTACGTGGGTCGGTTCGATGCTCAGCCACGACAAACCGATCGTTGTGATCGCGGATGAAGGCGGCGAAGAAGAGGCCGTGATGCGGCTCGGCCGGATCGGTTTCGACAACGTCGGCGGTTATCTGGGTGGCGGTATGAATGCCCTTGCCTCTCGCGACGATCTCGTTGAGCAGACCGAGCGAATCACCGCTCCGGCGCTTGCTGAATGGCTGGATGGGTCGCGTGGTGATATGGGGGCGAAGCCCGTGATCATCGACGTCCGGAGCAAGGCGGAGTACGCGGGCGGTCATATCACTGGCAGTGTGAATATCCCGCTCACGCACCTCGATGATCGCATCGGCGAATTGCCCTTCGGCAAACCCTTGGTCGTACACTGCGAAGGAGGGTATCGGTCAGCGATCGCCGCGAGCCTCCTTCAGAAACTGGGCCGCAAGGAAGTGCTAGACATGATCGGCGGCTACAAGGCGTGGCTCTCTGCAAAACTTCCAAGCTGAGGGATCTCTAGCCACAGCGAGTCATCAACGACTACGATGCGATCAGAACCATTTTCTCGCATCCCAGAGGAACGACATGCTAAACCGAATCAACCTGTGTGCGATGGTCTTGGCTGTAGTGAGTTTGGCAACAGCCAATCGGGCGCTGGGAGCAGCAGAGGATGAAAAGGCTGCGGTTCAAGCAGCGGTGGCCGCATTTCACAGCGCACTCAATACGCTCTTCACCGGAGACGCAGGCCCCATGAAAGCTGTTTGGTCGCATGCCGATGATGTGACGTACATGGGGCCGTCGGGCAGTTTTCAGGTTGGCTGGACCCGCATTGAGCCCTACTGGGACAAGCAAGCTGCCGCAAAACTAGGTGGAAAAGTAGAGCCAACGGATATTCATCTGACCGTCAGCCCGCAATTGGCCGTCGCACACTATTACGAAAAGGGTGAAAATATCGTCGCTGGCAAGCCGCAGCCTGTATCGATCCGTACGACGACTATATTCCGAAACGAAAAGGGTCAGTGGAAGGTGATCGGCCATCACACCGACACGCTGGCATACCTCCAGAAGTAGCCTCGGTCAGCAGCGATTCCTCGATCACGCGAAAAGTGCTTGCTCCATCTGATGCCGTACGAACGTCAGCCGATCCAGATCGCCTCCTTTGACCTCGGCGGTGGCCCAACCCGTAAAGCCGATCTCGCCAAGCGATCGGCGAACGTCGCCCCACGGCACATCGTCATCTGCTGAGCAGATGTCACAGAAGCTGTTTGTCTTTCGACTAAAACCCTTGATGTCGAGCTTCACGCAGCGATGCCCAAATCCGTGAATCCATAGAGACGGCTGGCAGTATTTCCAATGGTTGCCAATGTCATAGTACATGCCAACCCACGGGCTCTGGAAACGATCCACGAAGGCGACAAAGCGTTCGGGACCCTGCTCCGGCGGTGCGTCGTGATCGTACATCATGCCATTCCAGACGTTTTCAATCAGGATGGGCTGTCCGAGTGCCGCCGCAAGCGGCAGGACCTTTTTGATTTCCTCGGCGCAACGATTTTCGATGGTCTCGGTGGCCCCATCATCTTGCTTGCCCAGCACGATCAGCACGCCGCCGCCCCCGGCTGCATGGGCGACGCGGATGCAATGTTCGATGTTGGCCACGCCGGTGGCCCGCTCGGTTGGATCGGCGCTGGTAAGACGCTGATTCCAATGCGCATGATTAATCGCATTGTGCACAAACACGCCCGACGCCTCGACCGCCAGCCTCACCTCAAGCGGCGAATGCTCGCCCGCTTGATCGAAGTCAACACCATCAAAACCAGCCTCTGCAGCAAGTTGTAGTCGATTCACGGCAGAGAGAGGCATGCCATCTCGATCCTTGGGGATCATGCTCAGCTTGCACGACAGCAGAATACGGCGGTCGCTGCGAGGGGCCACCGGACCCCGACTTTTTTGCACGTCATCTCCTCGGACAACGGCCGCCGTCATCGCTGCTGCGGTTGCGCTGGCGGTGAGGAGTCGGCGGCGCGAGAGCAGACGTTCTGTGACGGCAGGTCGATTATCGGAATCAGCATTTTTCATAGGGGTCATCGGGAGCCTTCTCGCGTTGTCTGCTGCAGCGAGTCGATGCTGGCTAGGTCCTGCATGGCGCCATCAATCGCCTCGAGGGCCATTGTCAGTTCGGCATCGCCGTGCACAGCGCCGATATACCAGCGCGCATCTGGAAGCACGAGCAGTCCTCGTTGGAGAAGGGCGAGTCGAAACTTCGAGGAGATATCCGCCGAGGCCAGAAGCGTATCCCGGTAGTCGCGTGGTGGAGCCGACAGGCCGAAGTGAACGCTAAACACGGTCCCGCTGCCAGCGGTCGCCATCTCGATCCCATGCTGCGCGGCCGCCGACTCAATCCGTCCGCGGATGGCCATTCCATGGGCGTGCATGCGGTCGAACATGCCGGGAGCAGAGAGCGTGCGGATTGTGGCGATACCCGCGGCCAAGTTGATGGGGTTGCCGTTGTAGGTGCCAGCATGAATCGTGCGTCCATCATCGAGCACACGAAAGATGTCGCTGCGACCCCCAACCGCCGAGAGGCAGAACCCAGCTGCCATCGCTTTGGCGTAGACGGACAGGTCGGGTTGGAGACCAAAAAACTCCCGAGCCCCGCCGATCGCCAGCCGAAATCCAGTGATCACCTCGTCGAAGATCGACACGGCACCGTGCCGACGGCACAGATCCAGAACAGACTTCAGATAGCCGGGATCGGGCATGCACGATCCGCTGTTAGCGAGGATGGGTTCGGTGAGTACCGCAGCGATCTGTTGAGGGTGCTCGTCAAACGCCCGCTCGAGGGCCGCGATGTCGTTCCAAGGCAAAACGAGCGTGTCGGCAAACTCGTGCGGAGGCTGGCCTCCGCAGGTGGGCAGCGGCGAGATCGCGTCGTCGGCATGTGGCCTGTAGCTCACCAGCACGTTGTTGAACCATCCGTGATAGTGGCCTTCAAACTTCACGAACAGCGACCGGCCTGTAAACGCCCGAGCCAGCCGAAGGGCGGACTGTACGGCTTCCGAACCGGTGTTCGAAAAAATGACGCGTTCAACCCCAGGCAGAAGGCCTGTCATGAGTTCAGACAGTTCAATCTCGCCTCGGTGCTGGGCGCCAAAAGCAAATGCTTTGGAGAGTTGTTCAGTGACGGCGGTCACCACTGCAGGATGTCCATTTCCGAGAATAAGCGGCCCCCATGCGAGCGTGTAGTCGAGGAACCGGTTGCCGTCTACATCGAAGTAATAGGGGCCCTCGCCTCGCTCAAAAAAGAGAGGCGTAGGCGCGCCTGCCCGTCGCATACCGCTGGACACGCCCATGGCCAGCGACCGCTGGGATCGAGTCAGTAGCGAGGCCGAAGTGGTAGTGTTCAGTGGCATGCGTACGGCAACTGTGTTTTCCCCGAGGGTCGATCGAATTGAGGAAGGCATCGTTCCGAATTCCTATGACTTGTGCATGATCTTGAACGACCGGTCCCCCAGCCCATTTTTCTCACTGCGGGTCGCCAGAGACTTGCAAGCTAGGCCGGGTTGAGCGTTAACGATCGACGGACTTTAAGGCTTTAGCCATCCCGGCACTGCTGGCGAGGGCCGCTCGCTGTACGAGTTTCAAAAGGCGATCCAGATCGTCACCCGTCGCCCGGGCCGTCGGCACGCTGACACTGATCGATCCTGCGGCTAATGCCACTGGATCCAAATTCAAGGCTTCACCGTTTGGTACGGGACTTTTTGGGAAGAAAATAGGGGCGGCGATGCACGTCACTCCAATGTCTGTTTCGTCAGTTTCAATTGCATAACCGTCTTTCGCCACGCGTTCCAGAATGGCCAGAAGCTGCTTCCGGTCGGTAATCGTGAGGGGCGTTCGTCGTTCCAGTTTGGCCTTGGCGAGCAGGCGAACCTGTTTGTCGTGGGGCAGGAAGGCCGCGATGGCCCGTCCGAGCGCGGTGGTATGGAAGACGTCGCTGGAACGCGTTTTTACGCGTCTCAGCGGCAGGGTGCACTCGAGTACCTCGAGGTAGAGCACGCGATCGTGTCGCAGCATGCCCAGATTGATCGTTTCCTTCGAGCGGCGATGCAACTCTCGTAGATGGGGTTCGGCCGCCTCGATCAGTCGCCTTGAAGCGGCATCAGAAACCAGTCGCTTGGCCAGCATGCTCTGGCGATATATCCCGGCGTTTGGCCGCTCAAGATAGCCAAGGGCCATGAGCGAGTTGAGGATTCGGTGGGCTGTCGGCTTTGGCATCCCCACCTCATCGGCCAACTCGGCCAACGTGCGACCATGGGGATAGCCAGCCGTTGCCTCTAAAAGTCCACACGCTTTTGACAGTGATCCAGATTCCATATTACGGAATTCTAGCACGCTCGCGCGAAGGCTTCAAGGGTCGACAGACTACAATCCTGTCCATACAAATTTTGGGAATGAAGCGTGGAATCTGTGGGCGAATTTCATGGTGCGTATCGCGATTGTAACAGGGGCATCGGTAGGACTTGGGAAAGAGTACGTCCACCAACTCGACCAGAGCGGCGAAGTAGACGAAATCTGGATGGTGGCACGGCGGGGCGAGTTGCTCGATACCGTGGCCGCTGGCCTTGTCCGCAGCAAGGGGCGAGTGTTTGCGGCCGACCTTACGCGTGCCGAGAGCACGAAGCCGTTTTACGAGGCGCTCGATCGGGAAAAGCACGATGTTGTCTGGCTCGTCAACAACGCCGGCTTTGGCAAGGCAGGTGCCTTTGACCGCTCGCCCGTGGAGGTCAATTTGAGCATGGTCGACCTGAACATTCGGGCGATGGTGGAGTTGACCCAGCGGGTGCTGCCCCACTGTCGACGCGGCTGCCATATCCTGCAAGTAGGCAGTTCAGCGGGCTGGAAGCCGATGCCAAACTTTGCGCTCTATGCAGCCACCAAGTCTTTTGTGAATAGCTTTGCGATTGCGCTCCACTACGAACTAGCCGATCGCGGCATCACCGTCACCGCAGTCTGTCCGGGTCCAGTGGCCACAGATTTCTTTGACGTGTCATCGGAGGGCAGCGACAAAGCCCTCCGGCAAACCCGCGCTGTCGACCCGGCCAAGGTTGTCGCAATCTCTTTGCAAGACGCTCGAGCTGGCCGAGCAGAAAGCGTCTACGGATTTTCCGTCAAACTGTATGGCTGGATGGCGCCGCTGCTGCCCACCCGCCTCACGGCCATGGTGGTCAAGCGTATGCGTAAGGGAAAGTCATAAGGGTTGCAGGCACATTGGATTTACATCGCATCGCTGCTGGAAGAGCGAGTGTGGGCTGGATATGATTCCGTTGTGCCGCGTTTCATTTGCCTGCAGCAGAAGCGTTCTACCTGCATTTCCTCTCTCCAAAATTTTGCTTCGGTGACTCACTTGCTCGAACGATTACCAGTCTCCCGCCGGCTCTTGTTGATCAGTCTGGCCTACACAATGCCGATCGCGGTGCTTCTCTATTTTGTCGTAGATGGCATCAATCAGGACATCCGTTTTTCCACGCTTGAGAAGTATGGCAATGCCTATCAGCGACCGCTGGCTCTGCTCTTGGAGCATCTGCCGCACCACCATCGCATGGGCCGCCGGGCTTTGGCTGGAGACAGCGGGCAGCAGTCATCGCTTGCTGCCAAGCAGGCGGAAATCGATCAGGCATTCGCCCTGCTGCAACGCGTCGACAGTCAGCACGCAGCCGACCTGCAGTTTACGCGAGAGGAACTGGCTCGCAGGAATCGGTCGGAGGCACTCCCTGCCAAAGTCCAACAGGAGTGGGAAGGTCTGAAAAAAGACGTTCTCTTCGCGTCTTTGGGATCAAGCGACGCGGCCCACGGCAGGCTCCTCGAGCGGGTGCTCCTAATGATCAAGCATGTTGGCGACACGTCGAACTTAATTCTGGATCCAGATCTGGACAGCTACTACCTGATGGACAGTACGCTCTTGGCACTGCCGGAAACCCAGCGTCGCTATGCCATGGCACTGGAGGCGTTTGAGGAACTGTCGCGGCAGACCGCACTGAAAATCGCCGATCGCGTGAAATTGGCCGTGCTCGCGTCGCAGTTTGCATCCGATCTAGGCCGTATCTCGGTCGACTGCGACACCGCTTGCGTTGAGGACCAAAACTTCTACGGCCGCCTGCAAAGTCTGCAAAGCGGCCTGCAACCGGCACTCAAGCGCTACGACGCAGTCGCGCAGCCCGTGCTGCAGACGTTGGCTCGCATCCAAGAGGCAAGGTCGGATTTTGATGCTGCACCACTCGTCAAGCTTTTGATCCAGCAAACGGATGCTGCTCGTGAAGCCAGTTTCACGCTCTGGCGAGAGATCGCTGGTTGGCTGGACGAGCTTCTCGACCGCAGGCTCGACCACTACCGTCACCTCCGGGCAATCGCTCTATCCTTAGCGGCTCTGGCATGGTTGGCCGCAGTTGGTCTTGTGGTGCTGATCACGCGGAGCATAGCCGGGCCGCTGCGACGGGTTGTGAGAATGCTGGACATTGCGTCGGAAGAAGTCGCGATGGGAGTCGAAGAGATTTCTCACAGCAGTGAGTCGCTGGCGGCAAGCACCCAAGAGCAGGCAGCGTCGCTGGAGGAAGCCGTGAGTTCGGTGGGCGTGATTACAGATATGACCCGCCAGAACGCTGCCGATGCTGGGCTCGCGAACACGAAGTCGAGCGTGGCCGCCGATTTCGCGAACCGCAGCAAGCCATCCATCGTGCGTATGTCGTTGGCTATGGATGCCATCAAGGATTCGACCGACAAAACGACCCAAGTTGTGAAGACAATCTCTGAGATCGCTTTTCAGACCAATCTGCTCGCGCTCAACGCGGCTGTAGAGGCCGCCAGGGCTGGTCAGGCCGGCCATGGATTTGCAGTCGTTGCAGAGGAGGTTCGCAGTTTGGCAAAGCGATGCGCTGAGTCAGCCCGGACTACGACGGATCTCATCGAGCAAGTCAAAGACAGCACCCGCAACGGCATTACCGTCGCAGAAGGCGTGGCCGGGATGCTCGAAGAGATCACTACCAGTTCCGAGGAAGCAGCCACCCTCATTGCAAAAGTGGCGGCCGCCAACGTGCAGCAAGCCGACGGAATTGGGCAGCTCAATCGAGCGTTTGAACAGATGAACAACGTCACCCAGTCGAATGCCGCCAGTGCCGTGCAAACCGCGTCGGCGAGTGCCCAAATTACTGCGCAGGCAAGGGAGTTGAGCGATTTAGCAGACTCGCTCACGGCTGTTGTTGAGGGGCAGGGGCGTCGACCCCTGTGATTCTGGTCCAAGGCATCTCGTGGATGCCTACAGAGCTGAGGATTGTGCCACGGATTCGAGGATTCCGCCGGCGATCTGCGGCAGCGGGAGCACTTCGTCGACCACGCCGAGTTCGATCGCCGCCCGCGGCATGCCGTAGACAATGCACGTACGCTCGTGCTCGGCAATCGTTTTTCCACCAGCGTTTTGAATAGCCTGCATGCCAAGTGCTCCGTCGCTGCCCATGCCGGTGAGGAGTGCGGCTACCAGACGTTTGCCCGCACACTCAGCAGCCGATCGAAACAGCACATCCACCGAGGGCCGGCAGTGATGGATCGCGGGGGTGTGCAGCAGGCGCGTGCGGTATCCATCTCGATCCCAGGAAACTGCTAGGTGGGAGTCGCCGGGTGCAATCACGCACATGCCTCGCCCCAGAATCATGCCGTCTTCCGCCTCACGCACATCCATCGAACAGATCGCATTGAGTCGTTCCGCAACAACTTTCGAAAAATAGGGAGAGATGTGTTGCACCACCGCAATCGGTGGGAGACCGGATGGCAGGTGCGACAAGAGAGTGCGGAGAGCCTCGATGCCACCGGTGGAAGAACCGATGGCAATAAGCTGTCGGGGATCGACGCGGCCCGCATAGGGCATCACGGCCACCGGCGGCATAGTCGCACGCACCGAGGAGGTTGGACGGCGGAGCAATTCTCTCGCAGTTGGTTCCCCTGAAGTGTTGGGGCGGCGAAATCGCGTTGATGCAGCGGCGGCTTTCACATGAAAGGCTAGCTTTCCGGCGAGCACGCCGACGGATGTATCACCGTTGGGCTTGGCCAATACATCCACCGCCCCGGCTTCCAGGGCATCCATGGCGGCCTGCGAGCCAGCCTGAGTCAGAGAACTCACAACCACGACAGGCAGTGGGTGGTGTTGCATCAAAATACGCAGGAATGTCAGCCCATCCATGCGAGGCATTTCCAGATCCAGCGTGAGTACATCGGGCTGAAGTCTCACGATTTTTTCTCGGGCTACATACGGATCGCACGCCGTTCCCACCACTTCAATCTCCGGATCCTGGCTTAGCGCATCGGAGATGGCTTTGCGCACAAGTGCAGAGTCGTCAACGACAAGCACTCGCAGTTTGGGGAGTGGGTTTGGGTGCATGAGAAAATCACTTTGGTCGGACGTAAACGCTCGGCCATGCGGTTTTAAGGGTGTGTTGGATGCCGATGAGGCTTTCTGAGTGACCGACAAACAGGTAGCCCCCGGGAGCCAACTGTTCGGTCAGGCGCTGGACCAATAGTTGCCGCGACGGCACATCGAAATAGATCATGACATTGCGGCAGAAGATCACGTCCTGTCCCGGCGGCACGGAATACGTGCTATCAAATAAGTTCATGTATTGAACGGTGACACGCCGTCGGAGTTCGCTTTTGACGCGGTAGTAGCCCTCGCGTTCGCCAAAGCCCCGTTGGAAATAGCGGCCCAGCATGTCTGGTGCAGGGAGGTTGACTTTGGCCGCTTCGTACGTACCCACTCGGCACCGCTGGAGCATTCGCGTTGAGATATCAGAGGCGTCGACATGCCAAGCGAGCGACGGGTGAGCGCGGCCATATTCCCCCAATACGATGGCAATGGAATACGCCTCCTCCCCCGAAGAGGCTGCAGCGCACCAGACGCGCAGAGTCCTTTGTGCAGCAATCGCCCGATCGGCCAGCGTCGGCAAGATGTGCCGGCTGAGAACTTCAAAGTGGGAGGGTTCCCGAAAGAAATGGGTGTGGTTGGTGGAGATGAGGTCGATTAGTTCGCCGACCTCATTTTTCCCTTCTGGCGAGATGAGCAGCGAGCAATATTGCTCGTAATCGCTCAAGCCCAGCGATCGCAAACGCTGCGCAAGGCGACCGGCCACGAGTGTCTGCTTGTCGGATCCCAAGCGAATACGGCTCCGCTCGTAGACGAGATTCGCTAAGAAATCGTAGGCCTGCGCCGAGAGGGGGGCTTCTGAGGGGAAGAGCATAGAAACAATTCTACGAAACGTTGCTGAATGTGCAGGAAATTGCTGAGAGAAAATGATCAGAAAGAAGTGAAGTGCTTGTCTTCCTGATCGAGGCCCTCTCCGGGGGTCGCCATTGAGTACTCTGGCATGGGGATTTGCATCGGCAGGCGTTGCGCATTGGTGAACGTACGGACTGAGGAAGCTAGGGGCATCCTCCGAAGCCTGCCTGCGGCCTGCGACCGCAGGGGGTTTGTAGTCCTCGATGTGTTGACGTTTGCCCGTTTCAATTCTGGTGACGGGGCTATTTTTTGCGAACGATTCCCTCGCACGACAAGTGCCCGCAGAAGGCCGACATTATCCTGCATGGTTTCTGCTTGGCTGTTGAGTTGTTCGGCGGCGCTGGCGCTCTGCTCGGCGTTGGCAGCGTTGCTCTGCGTGATCGTGTCCATCTGGGTCATGGCGATGCCAACTTGCCCAATACCCTGAGACTGCTCTTTGGCAGCCGTTGCAATCTCGGCTACGAGCGCGTCGGCCGAGGCCACCTTCTGTAGGATTTCCTCGAGGGATTCGGTTACTTTGCCGCAACTGGTTGAGCCGCGTCGGCTATTGGCGATGGCCGCTTCGATTTTTTCGGCCGTTTCCTTTGCGGCCGCCGCACTCCGCTGTGCCAGCGAACGCACCTCATCGGCCACCACTGCAAATCCGGCTCCTGCCTCGCCTGCACGAGCCGCCTCAACGGCTGCATTTAAGGCCAAAATATTTGTTTGAAAAGCGATCTCGTCTATGTTTTTCACAATCTTTGCCACTTCAGCACTGGAAGCCTCGATGGCGTGCATGGCCGTATTCATTTCTCCCATCGTCTGGCCCCCAGACTGAGCGGCTGCGCGGGCTTGATTCGCAAAAACCTTTGCCTTTTCTGCATTGTCTGACGTGCTGCGGATCATGGCCGACATTTCCTCCAAGGCCGCGCTGGTCTCGGCCACCGCCGACCCCTGTTCACTGCATCCCGATGCAAACGACTGGCTCGCCGACGCAAGCTGTCCCGAGGCCCTCGCAGTTTGTGTAGCGGCTTCTTGCAGGGCGTCTGAGAGAGTGACCAAGGAACGGCTCACACCCCGATTAATGCGCCACCCAAGCAGGCCCCCAAGCACCAATGCTCCGGCCAGCGTGCCGCCGATAATAATATAACCGGCAGCAACCGTCTCCTCGGTTGATTTCGCCACCGCATTGGCGAGCCGTATATTGTACTCAATATTGGTATTGAATCCCGCTTGGCATTGCGCCAAGACCGGATCCACCTCCTCGAGAAGACAGGCTTCTGCTTCCGCGTGCTTGTGTGTGCTCACCAACCCGAGCATCTTTCTGGCTGCAGCCAGAAAAGCGGCTCGTGCTATCTTGGCTTCGGCAAAGAGGCGATCGTCTTCGTTGTCCGAAATGAGAGATTTGTAGGCAACACACAGATCATCTCCCTGTGCCTTCGCATTTTCGAACGCCTTTTCCTCTTCATCGCTTTCATTACTCTGTTTTTTCAGAGCCAATTTGCTCAGGAGAAGCCTTCTTCGGACGGTCCGAGACGCCAGCGCATTGGTTTGAATGATGTTGTTGAGCACGACAACGGAAGGGAGCCCATTCGAGGCGAGACGTCGAACGTTCTGCTGGACCCTCGCGATCTGCCAGAGGGCTATCGCCCCCAAGAGCATCGTGAGCAGCACCAGCATGGAGAAACCAACGACAATCCGGCGGGAGATGGTCCAGGTACGCATTGAAATTCCGAGAAGTGGGGCTGAA
>Ga0114978_10000406_pt1 | contig 35974 bp, 32 predicted proteins | sample S_140212_EF_Meta_FD_87027 | JGI IMG/M metagenome (GOLD analysis project Ga0114978, IMG submission 87027) | Freshwater microbial communities from Lake Simoncouche, Canada to study carbon cycling - S_140212_EF_MetaG | ecosystem: Environmental > Aquatic > Freshwater > Lake | place: Lake...
CGACATGTCGATGTCGTCAAAACGCGTTCCCATGCCTCCGATGGCTACACCACCGTCCACAGAGAGCGGAAGACCTGTCACATAGCTAGAACCCTCGGAACAGAGCCATAGGACTGCCTGGGCAATTTCCTCCGGCTGCCCTAGCCGATCGAGACCCGTCGCAAAGACGAGGCGATCCTGAGCTGCCTTCGGAAGGTCCGCCAGGAATGGTGTGTCAATTGGTCCCGGGCAAATGGAATTAATCCTGATGCCCTGGGCTCCGTAGTCAAGAGCCGCTGCTCGGGTAAGGCCAATCACACCGTGCTTTGCCGCTGTGTAGGCCCCCAAATTGAAGCCTCCGCTCAACCCGGAAGCCGACGAAGTGTTCACGATTGCGCCAATGCCTTGCTTCTGCATGACCGGTATCTCTGCACGCATGCAATAGAAAACAGCCGAGAGATCAATCTCGATGACACGACGCCAATCTTCGACCGGTATCTCCGCGAGCGGCACGTGCATGCCCTCAACGCCGGCATTGTTATGGGCGAAGTCGATGCGACCAAAACGCTCCACGACGGCCCGAACCAAGCCATCGACCTGCTCAACATCAGCGACATCTACGAAGAAGAACTCGGCCAGTCCGCCGGCGTTGCGAATGCTCTCCACCGTCGCTGAGCCGTTTGCCTCTGAAATGTCCGCCACAATGACGGTGGCTCCGGCGCGGCCAAATGCTTCTGCGCTGGCACGGCCGATTCCCGAACCGGCCCCCGTCACGAGTGCTACCTTGCCCGAAAAGTTGTAGGTAATATCCATCGTCATGCGCTTTCTTTCTCCCATCAGGGCAGAAGGTTAATCCACTCGATGACAGGAACAATCGTCTCGTCTGAGTTTGCCTCGAAAATGAGACCGTGCGCATTGCCTTGGATGCCTGCGTCAGCCAAAGACATGTGGGTTGCGGTGGCTCCAGCTTCATTCAGAAAGTCGACGATAAGGGGCCCGGCACCTAGCGCTCGTGGCGACGCCGCACCAGAAAGAACGAGGACATCCACGCCGTCAAAACCGGCAATCTTGCGGCCATTCAGACCATCCGAAAGTTCGCTCGCCTCAAGCATCGGCGGCTCAAACGCGACCGACGCGCTTGTCAGCCCCCAACTCAAGGCGGGAATACCCGGGAAGTCTAGGAACGGTGGACCCATCGGTTCGACGGCAACGACTCCTTTAACTAAGTCGGCGCGCGCGTTCAGGGCGAGCCAACCTGCTGGAGCACCGGCGGAATGGGTAATCACCACGGCCGGCCCAGTCAAAGCGAGCAGCTCCACGAGTCGTTCACCGTCGAGCTGCTGACTCGCGGCGCCATCGTCAAACAGTGAGGTCATGCCGGCCGTGAGCTGGCCGAGTTCTTTCGACTGAGCGTCTCGGCCCCACGGCCACTGTGTCTGTGTGGCTTCATCGCCAGGGGTAGCAAAGAGGAAGGCTGCGAGTTCTAGCGAGGAGTGGCCACTCCTACTTCCCGTCAGTGGGGCAAAGGCCGGGGATCTGCCAAATCCTGGGCGGTCGACAACGTAGACAGCGAAGCCCGCCTCGACGAGACGATAAGCCCAACCTGGGCGTCCATCGGGTGTGGTGAGCCAGTCTGTGCCTTGACCACCTCCGCCGTGCACGAGGACAACAGGATATTTTGCCGTCACTACTTCGGGCGACATCCAGTGAACGAACATTGGCCCGCGTTCAAGCGTTCCCATCTCGCTAGGGACATGCTCTCCCTCGACCCAAAACATGCCCTGACGAGCTGCGGTGGAAGGTGTAGCGGACAAGTGCGGTGGGTTATGGGTCATGTCATCCTCAATTCACGGCGGAAACAACAATGTCAGAAAGTCGTTGGTAGCGTTCAATATTTGCGGCTTGCGTCAGCAGGCCTGCGGAGAGCCCTACGAACGTCAGGTCAAGTACGGGATCAATCCAGTAGACGGTGCTTCCCGCGCCATAGTTACCAAACGTTTCGGGCGTTGTCAGCATGCCGAACTGATGGTCAACGAGGGCGTCACCACGAACGCTGAACCCGAGCCCCATGTAGGCCGGGGGTGCCTTTCGCCCCGAGCGCAATGCAACGGCGCGGTAAATCTCGTTGTGCAATTCACCGGTCCAGTTCTGGCGAGCAATCTCAATCATGCGCGGGGAGAGAATACGGTGCCCGCCGAGTTCGCCGCCCCGCGCGAGCATGGCAGCAAATTTATTCAAATCGTGTGTGGATGAGGCGCTTCCCATCCAGACAGCTTCGTTGCTCTCCGCCGCATAGATTCCATTGTCGCCCGGGGCTGACCGGGACAAGGCTTTGACCGGCACGAGCCCACGCATGTCAGGAAAAGCATGCCGATCACGCATGTGGGGCTTTATCCCCAAACGGGTGTCGTCCATTCCCAAGGGGATGAACAGATCTTGCTCGAGGATGTCCGCAATCGACCTCTTGAGGGGGTCCGTGCGGCGCAGAACGTCGGCCAATAACACGTGATTCGCCATCGGCGAATAATCACATCTTTCGCCCGGTTCAATTGACCCAGGAATATTCTGACAAACGGCCTGCACCATCTCATCGAGATCGTCGAGATACATTCCGGGCTTTGCTTCCCAGACCCCGGGCATGCCCGTCGTGTGCGTCAAGAAGTTGAAGATTGTGGCGCGATCGCGAGGAGCACCCGTGAACTCGGGAATGAGGTCTGACATTCTTGTTGTCAGCGAGAATCTCCCCAGCTCAATCGAGCGCAGGATGAGGACATTGATGAACGCCTTCGTTACCGAGAATATTGAAAAGATGCTGTCGGTCTGAAGCTGCTGAGTGCGTTCCTTGTCCGCGTGTCCCGCGGCGAAGTCCAGAACAACCTTTCCGCGATGAGAAACCGTGATGGCCGCGCCCCAATAAACATTCGCCGCAATATCTGCCTCAACAGAGTCACGCATGACGTTGAGGCGTTCCATCGAAATTTCGTTCGTCATGACACTTCTTTCTTGGCGCTTATTTCTCGCCATCGATTCTTCGTGCAGGGAGGGGCCTTAGGAGAGAAGTGAGGGGCTCCGAACACCGTCAAGACCCAACAACATGGCCGTCTTCGACTCCACCGTTTCCATTGCCTGACGCATCGGCTCTGTCATTTCTCGGAGTTCCTCAGGAGCCAGGTGCCCGTAGACAATGCGCTTCAAGTGGGACGCCATCGGCGAAGAAATTTCATTGAAGACACGAGATCGATCAGCGGCGTAACGGTCGAGAGCGTCCTCGCCTGCAGTGCCACCGATGACAGCGGGTAATACCTCTGCCAACGCAAAGGTGTCATAGATGCCTGTCGTCAGGCCCAATCCTCCCGTGGGATTCGTCAGGTGGGCGGCGTCTCCAGCCAGCACAACGCGGCCTTCACGAAGCTTCGTGGAGAGGCGCTGGTGCATACGATAAGGCCGGAATGCGTCAACTTCGTAGGAGGCATCCGGACCGAGGAGTGCGCCGAGGTATTCGTGAACGCGACTCTCGAGAGTCTCCTCCGGCAACGACTCATCTTCTTGGTAGGTTGTTCTCCACAGTCCTGCTTTGTTGATTTGGGCGATAACCGCCGGCAGCGTGGGATGTACGTAAAGGTTCGAGCTGAAGAAGCCATCCGCACGAAAGTCATGATGCAGGTTGATTGCCACAAAGCGCTCATCCCACGTGAAGCCCTCGAGTTTGCCGCCGATGTGCTCTCGCACCACGCTGCGCCCTCCATCAGCGCCGACGACCCACCCAGTGCGGTGGGTCGAAACCGTGTCACCACTGCGCAAGGTAAGGGTCACGCCCGCGTCATCCTGTTCGAGGCCGTCGATTGTTGTGCCCCAGAGCACAGAAACATTTGACATTCGTGCCAGATGTTCCATGACAAGGGTGACAAGTTCCCCTTGCCCCATGTGGACGTTGAAAGGAGTTGGAGAGATGCCTTCGAGCAACGTGTTGGGAGCGCTTAAGACCTCGCCAAGAGAGACGAGGTGCATGTTGAAACCCTCGTGATCGAGGTGACCCCGGGCGACCATGTCGTCAAGAATGCCGAGGGCAGCGAAATCCGGAAGAAGAGGATGAAGGTACACGATTGCCCGAGGGGAGAGATTCGGGCTGGAATCAGCCTCGATCACAGTGATGTCTAAGCCTTTGCGGGCCAGAGCCAACGCAATGAGAACCCCAACGGGGCCGCCTCCAACGACGGTCACAGTCTGATCTTTCATGAAATTCCTCCTCCTTGAGGTACCACGGTCGCAGCAATGGCGCCAAACCTGCACGCAGAAACGCTACTCTGTCAGGTAGCTTACCGGCAATCTGAATGACAGGTTACTATGAAGCTGGACATTTTCCGGTTTGCCCTTGCTACCCCCCCCCATTCGAAAAGAGAATTCCATGCCGATTGACTTTGATCATCACGCACTGGCTCAACGCATCCGCTTTGGCTCCGGCAAAGCCGCCCAGATTCTCGCCGAAGAGGTAGCCGAACGGGGGGCGAAGCGCATCATGCTCATCGCCAGCGAGTATGAGCAAACGTTGGCGCGCGTGGTCACGAAAGACATTGAGATTCTCGTCGATCACCGTGACGTCGCTCCTCACGTACCTATTGATAAAGCACGGAGCGCCCGAACAATCGCCGCAGAAAATGGCGTCGACCTCATTGTCTGTGTCGGCGGAGGTTCCACAACAGGTCTCGCCAAGGCCGTTGCGCTCACCTCAGGCATCCCCATTGTGGCTGTCCCGACAACATACGCTGGGTCAGAAGCGACAAACGTGTGGGGCATCACTGAAGAATCTCGAAAGACAACGGGTGTGGCCAACGTCGTTCTCCCCGGCACCATCATCTATGACGCAAGTCTTACCGTGAGCTTGCCCAAGGAGCTGTCGATTGCATCGGGGATGAACGGAATGGCCCACTGCGTTGATTCCATGTGGGCACCACGCTCGAACCCCATTGCAAGGTCGCTAGCCGAAGAGGGCATTCGCGCGCTGGCCAAGGGTCTGCGGGGAATTGCTCACGATGGCTCCGATATGGAGGCCCGCGAATGGGCGCTCTTCGGTGCGTATGCCTCGGCTTCGTCTTTCTCCTCGGCTGGATCGGGATTGCACCACAAGATTTGCCACGTGCTCGGTGGGCGTTTTGACTTGCCTCATGCCCAGACCCACACCGTGATCCTCCCCCACGTTCTCGCTTTCAATGTCTCAGCTAGTGCTGAGGCCGACGAGCGAATCGCACGTGCGTTAGGGGCCACCTCTGCGCTCGCGGGTCTTGATGCACTCTACGAGGAACTCGACGCGCCCCGGGCACTCGGGGATTTTGAGTTCCTTCGCGAAAATATTGCCGAGAGCGTGGAGCTCGTCATGGAAGTTGTGCCTCCGTCGAACCCACGTCTGGTCACATCGGACGACCTGACGGAACTCCTGGAGAATGCATTCGTCGGAAACCGGTCGGTCTTCGTCTGATTGGTCGCTGTCTGTTACGCTGACAAACATTCGAAGTTGAATAGGTTTTGATCCAGAGGATGAAGTGAGAATATGTCGAATCTCTTAGGCGGTCGCCAAGTGGAGCGTCACGCACCAATTCGCGAACAAGTTGCGTCGATTATTCGGGACGCCATTGTCGAAATGCGCCTGCAGCCGGGACAACTCCTCATTGAGCGCCAACTCTGCGAAATGACGTCGGCTAGCCGGCCTTCCGTCCGCGAGGCACTTCGTCAACTTGAGGCCGAGGGTCTCGTCGAATCTCTCAATGGCCGCGGCACCATTGTCGCCGTCGCCACACGCGAACTTGCCGAGAACGTCTATGAAGCAAGAGCCGAACTCGAAGGGCTCGCGGCTTCTCTCTTCGCAACACGCGCCACCGAAGAAGAGCGCGCCGAATTGCGCGAGGCATTTGCCGCCGTCGCTCTAGCGGTTTCGTCGGGTGACAGCACCACGTCAGCACTCGCCGCAAAGAATCGATTCTATGAGGTTCTCTTTCGCGGATCGGCGAACCCAATTTTGGTTCAAATGATTGGAATCTTGCAGCGTCGCGTCAGCATGCTCCGCGTTACATCGCTGCGTCAGCCCGGCCGCAAAGCCGAAAGTGTCAACGAAATCAAAGATATTCTGGCTGCTGTAGAGGCCCGCGATCCTGCCGCATCTCGCATTGCCGCTTCCCGCCACGTCAACCAAGCTGCTCGAACGATCTTCGCGTGGCTCGAACAAAACGGTGGCATGGATTCCCTCCTTGCTCCCTAAGGATTGCATCCAGGCACGTTACCCGAATGCACATATCGCGCCTTGACGGCACCCGTGCGCAGATTGGCGAAGGCCCGCTATGGTCCGCCTCGACTCACGAGGTCTTCTCCGTCGACATTCTGGGAAAACAAATCTGTGCCCACGATTCACTGTCGGGACGTCAGATTCGCTGGAATACGCCAACGACAGTAGCCGCCGTGGCGACAACCCCGTCGACATCTCTGATGGTGGCGCTAGCCGATGGATTCTTTGCACTCAATCGGGAAACGGGTGACCTTTCTCTCATCGCAGAAGTTGAGTCTCCCCCGAATGTGCACCTCTCGGATGGCAAGGTCGACCGCCGGGGTCGATTCGTTGCCGTTTCGAGCGACTTTGGATTCAGCGAACCGAACGGTTCTCTTGTCCAGCTTGGTCTCGATGGCGTCGTCCGCACGCTCGATACTGGGTTCGTGGTGGGCAACGGCCCCGCCTGGAGTATTGACGGGTCCACCTTGTATGTCGCGCAAAGTTTGAGCAAGATTATTTACGCCTACGATTACGATGCCGATTCTGGCTCGGCATCGCGCCGCCGAGTTTTCGTTAACACCGATGATTTCGATGGCATCCCAGACGGTGCCACCGTCGACTCAGAGAATCACCTGTGGGTCGTCATCCATGGGGCAGGCCTCATCGTTCGCTTCGATCCAGAGGGCGTCATTGAACGCTCCCTCACAATGCCAACCCTGAACATCACGAGTCTGGCGTTCGGCGGCAACGATTTGGACGAGGTGTATGTCACCTCGCTTGATCCCTCAAAACTTCCCAGAACTTCCCACACCAATGAAGCTGTCGGTGGACCAGTCGACGAGGGCGCAGGCTATCTGTTTCACATAACGGGGTTGGATGTGACGGGCATAGTCGAGCCGGATAGTTTGACTCCGTTTCTGACATAGCTCAGAATTTTCTCCGCCATCCTGAGAAATAAATCTATGATGCTCTATGGCTGTCTTATAGCTACATGGGATAGACTCAGCTCACTGACGGAGACACTTCCAGAGGCGCGCCACAGCTAACCAGAAAGTCGGGGATATGTCACAGTCGACAATATCTAAGCCCATCACCGACGTTTTGCGCGCTCCCACCTATGAAGTCATCGCCGTGCAGTATGGGGAACTCATCAGTTCTCGAAGCCACGTTTTTTTGAACTATTCAGACTACGGGCAGGCCGATGCGCCTTTTACAATTGCGTACTACTTCTGGGCCGTTCGTGGCGAAGGCCGCACGATCATTATTGATACGGGATATGCAGCCGATGTCGCTCAGTCACGTGGCCGCACGGTCCTGATCGACCCGATTGCGGCGCTCGGCGCGCTGGGTGTAACAACTGATTTCGACGGTGACATCGTTCTCACTCACGCGCACTATGACCACATCGGCAACGTCAGAGCTTTTCCGAACGCAACATTCGTCATGGCGCAACAGGAATTTGATTTCTGGACCAGTCCAACTTCGAAGCATGAGCTATTTAAGTCCCTGGTCGAGGTGGACGAAATTGCCGCGCTGATTGAACTTCGAGACGCCGGCCGACTGAGATTCGTTGACAGCAACGTTGACATAGCGCCCGGAGTGCGTCTGCTACATTCTGCCGGCCACACTCCCGGCGAACTCATGGTGGCAGTCGATACCGCAAAGGGCACAATCCTTTTGACATCAGATGCCGTGCACTTCGATGAGGAACTCGAACGGGATATGCCATTTCGTCACATGTGCAATCTTCCCGCGTCTTATGAGTCCTACCGCGAGATTCGTCAGATGCTCCACAACTCAGACATTTCCATCGTTATTCCTGGTCATGACGCCGACGTCATGACTCGATTTCCCCCCGCTGCGCCGCCGCTCAATCTCCATGCAGTAGTAATTGCTCCTGCTTAGTGAAAACTGTCGCAACGACCAACCTAGAAAGTGAAGCCAAGAACATGGCCAATAAGAAAACTCACAGTGAGACGTATGAAGCCGGGCTCGCTGTTCGCAAAGAGGTCCTCGGTGCGGAGCACGTCGAGAAGTCCTTGGGTAATGCCTCAGACTTCGCGCGACCGATGCAGGAGCTTGTGACGGAATACTGTTGGGGAGAAATTTGGACTCGCCCAGGGCTTCCTCGAACCACCCGCAGCCTCATGAATATCGCTATGTTGACGGCCTTGGGACGCAATCACGAGCTTGGCGCACACGTGAAGGGAGCCCTCACCAACGGAGTCACCCGCGATGAAATTCAAGAGGCACTTCTCCAGACTGCGATCTATGTGGGCGTCCCCGCTGCACTCGAGTCATTTCGCGTTGCCGAAGAGGTCTTTGCCACGTTAGACAATCATGACGCATAGCAAACAACGTGTAGCCGTTATCGGTCTCGGAAACATGGGAATTCCCATGGCCAAGAGGTGGATCGAGGCAGGCTACGAAGTTCATGGTTTTGACGTTAGCCCGGCGGCACTCGACCACCTTGTTGAGGTCGGTGGAATCCCCCACGATTCTGCTGCGGCCGCCGCTATCGCCGCCGGCACCACAATTTTGATGCTTCCCAACTCGGCCATCGTTGATGCCGTTCTCACCGATTTTGGCGAGCAAGGTGCACTCGTTCCTGAAAGTGTCATCATCGACATGAGCTCATCTGAGCCGCTCAAGACCCGAGCCAATGCCGAGCGGCTCACCGCCCAGAACGTAACTTTTTTCGATGCGCCTGTCTCTGGTGGTGTTCGCGGGGCAATCGCAGGCAAACTGACGGTCATGGCCGGAGGCGAGGCAAGTGACGTTGAGGATCACCGCGCACTGCTCGCATGTGTGGGCAAGGTCATACATGCAGGGCCCGTCGGGGCTGGCCATGCCGTCAAGGCACTCAATAATCTGCTCTCTGCCACGCACCTCTGGCAGACCAGTGAAGCTGTCTACATCGCCGAACGCTTCGGGGTCGCTCCCGAAACGATGCTCGACGTCGTCAACAGCTCCAGCGGGAAAAGTGGCTCCAGCGAAGTCAAATGGCCCAACTTCATTCTTCCCGGAACATTTGATTCTGGCTTCGAGGCACGACTCATGCTCAAAGATGCTCAAATTGCCACGGGCCTGGCAGATCTTCTCGGTCTTCCCACCACGCTCGGCAACGAACTTGTGAGCCAATGGTCGCTGGCGATGAATGATCTTCCCGCCCGATCAGACCACACAGAAGTCGCGCGGTGGATTAAGCAACGGGGAGAAAAGTCGGTCTAATCTGGCCCTCAGCACACCGGAGGTGTAGACCACACCCCCTGAAATCTTGTACGCTAATATTAACCAAATTGTATGACAAAGTAGTCCTACGGGGTGACCTGCGTCATTCTTGTTGCTTCGAGGAGGAGGCTTCCTATGACTGAAATATCCGGCAAAATTGCTGTCGTTACGGGTGGTGCCTCGGGCATTGGTCGCGGCATCGCTGAACAACTCATTGCTCAGGGCGCTCAGGTCGTAATTGCCGACATTGACGGGGACGTACTTCAGCGAGTTGCTAATGAAATTGGGGCCGTCGGCATTCAGACGGATGTGACGAAGTCGGCGAGCGTGCAGGCTTTGGCAGATGCCACGGTGGCGCAATTTGGCCGCGTCGACATCATTGTGAACAACGCGGGCGTTGGCCCCGTGGCACGCATGGAAGACCTGTCCCTCGAAGACTGGCGATGGATCATGGATGTCAATCTGTTTGGGGTCATTCACGGAGTGCACTCGTTTTTGCCGCTGCTGATTGCTAATAAAGACGGCGGCCACATCGTGAACACCGCATCCATGGCCGTTTTTAGTCCGATGGCCGGACTAGGCGCCTACACGGCATCGAAGTTTGCCGTTCAAGGGCTTTCCGAGAGTCTCGCGCTCGAGATGAAAGCGGATCATCCCAATATCAACGTCACCATCATGCCGCCGGGGCCCGTGCGCACCAACATCTCACAGAGCATGAAGCATCGTCCGGCTGACCAAAAAGGTAGCTTGACGGACGTGCAACTCCAAGACGACCCGGAGGCGGCTCAGCTTCGCTGGGTTGAACCGCGAGTCGCCGGTCTCATTGTCACTCGTGCAATTAGGAACAATGACCTCTACGCCCTGACCCACCCCGAGTGGTGGCCCATGGTTTCCGAACGTTTCGAGGTAATTCATGACGAATTTGACAAGTACCCTCCTCTGGGAAGCGAAGGCAACTAAATGGCAGATAACAGTCTTTCCCCCGAACAAATGGCGGCTGAAGAACAGGTAACAGCTAACGTTCTGGCAAGTTTTGACGGAACGCCCGATCCCAGGCTTCGTCAGATAATGCACTCGCTGGTCAAGCATCTGCATTCCTTTGCCCGTGACGTGCGGCTTACTGATGCCGAGTGGCAGTCTGCCATCGGTTTTTTGACCAACGTCGGCCACATCACGGACGATCGGCGTCAAGAGTTTATTTTGCTCTCCGACGTGCTGGGGCTCTCGATGCTGACGGTAGGAATCAACCAACCAATTCGCGGAAATGCCACGGAAGCTACCGTGTTCGGTCCTTTCTTTGTCGATGACGCCCCGCTCGTCAAAATCGGCGGAAACATTGCCCAAAGCGCCGTTGGCGAGCCCTGTTGGGTCGAAGGTTCGGTCACCGACACAGACGGAAAACCTTTGGCTGGCGCCCGAATTGAAGTATGGGAGGCAGACGAAGACGGCTTCTACGACGTGCAGTATGGTGATGACCGCACGGCTGGGCGAGCTCACCTTTACACCGACGAACAGGGTCGGTACAGCTTTTGGGGAATCACCCCCACTCCTTACCCCATCCCCCATGACGGCCCCGTCGGACACATGCTCGCTGCGACGGGCCGCTCCCCTTGGCGCGCATCTCACCTCCACTTCATGGTGACGGCACCCGGGCATCGCCGCCTCGTGACCCATATTTTTGTTGACGGTGATCCCCAGCTCGCAGATGACTCCGTCTTCGGTGTCAAAGAGTCGCTCATCAAAAAGTTTGAACGACATCCTGCGGGTACCGCGGCCCCCGATGCCAGCATCCCCGCATCGGCCTGGAGCAGCACCGCCTTCGACATCGTGCTTCCCCCCTCAGATTCATAGCTCTACTCACCGCTCGACTTTCTTCACCTCTCTTTCCAACCCACCGAAAACACAGGAGTTCTCATGGCACAGCGCCCCACCCTCACCGCAGAAGTGATTGAACGGTTAATCACCGCTCTCGGTTCTGACAAAGTCATCACCGAGGCGGCTGCCGTCGACGAATTCAAGGACCCGTATTACATCCCCGGTGACGACACTTTCACCGCATCGGCAGTCGTTGAACCGACCAGCACCGAAGAAGTCCAAGCAATCATGCGGATTGCCAACGAATTTGGCGTTCCCGTTTGGCCTCACAGCCAGGGTCGCAACTACGGCTACGGCGGACCTTCACCACGTGTTCGCGGTTCGTTGCAAATCAGCATGAACAAGATGAACCAGGTCCTCGAAATCAATGAGGAAATGGCCTACGCCGTCGTTCAGCCTGGTGTTCGCTGGTTCGACCTCTACGAGGCCCTTGAAGCCGGCGACCACTCGCTCCAGATTTCGGTTCCCGACCTTGGCTGGGGTTCTGTCATTGGAAACTCCATGGATAACGGCATGACGTACATGCCCTACGGCGCTGATTTCCAGCTCCTCTGTGGACTCGAAGTTGTTTTGGCTGATGGCTCACTGATGCGCACCGGAATGGGCGCAATCCCCGACAGCAAGGTCTGGCACCTCTACAAGCGCGGCCTCGGCCCCGCCTTGGATGGCCTGTTTGCTCAGTCGAACTTGGGCATCGTCGTGCGCGCCGGAGTCTGGCTCAAGCGTAAGCCAGCCGCTTATGCCACCATCGGCCTGATCTTGGCAACGGATGACGGTCTCGAGGCCGGCGTGAATGCCATTCGCGAGCTGCGCCTGGAGGGCGTCCTTGAAGGCGTTCCCAGCATGTACACGACGCTCACGGCTGCCCCCCAGATGCTCGACGCTGGAGTGACAGGACCTCGACTCATTTCTGAGGAAGAGATTCAAAAGATTGCCGACGAAACAGGGGTCGGTCGGTGGTGTGTCCGCACGGCGGCCTGGGGTCCTAAGAAAATTGTCGAATACAAGATCGAGCGAATTCGCGAAGTCTGGGAAGCAATTCCCGGTGGTAGCGTCACCGTTTCTAAGTTGTATGCCCCGGAAGACTACAAGTCGATCACCAACCCCGCTGAGCAAATTCAAGCGGGAATCCCGACATTGGCACTCATCGAAGCCACACCACCCAACATGGGCCACATCGGGTTCTCTCCGGTCGTTCCGATGGAAGGAACCGAGGTTCGCTACGTTGTCAACCAGATTCGTATGCGCATCGAAGAGGTTGGTCTCAACTTCTTAGGTGGTGTGTTCTCGTTCAACGAGCGCTCGTGTGTGGTCATCGTCGGAATCCCCTTCGACGTCACCAACAAGGAACAGGCTGAAGCAGCCTACGGAGTGGTCCGTCGCCTGGTGAAGGAGATCGGCGAACTCGGCTACGGCGAATACCGCGCTCACATCGATTACATGGATGCAGCCCAGTCCGTTTACTCCTTCAATGACGGCGCGTACCGAAAGTTCGTTGAATCCATCAAGAGCGCCGTGGACCCCAAGGGAATCATCATGCCCGGTCGCCACGGAATCTGGCCCCAGGGCAGTAACGCTGGAGCGAGTTCCTAGGTTCGACAATGAGGTGGGGAGTGTGCTCTTGCGAAAGTAAAGAACACACTCCCCCACTTTTTTCGGCAAGATAGAAGGAAATGACAACCTCGACGAAACGATCAACCCCCATTCGCGAGAGGGTGCGTGACGAACTCCGCGCCTCTATTCTCGAATTTCGGCTCCATCCCGGCCAACACTTGGTCGAACGCGAGCTCATCGAGACCTTTGACGTGTCACGCACCACCATTCGAGAAGCCATCCGAGAACTGGCCAGCGAAGGGCTCGTTACTGTTGTGGCAGATCGTGGCGCCTTCGTTTCGTCTCTTTCGCCCCACGACGCCACAGATCTTTTTTCTGCGCGTGTTGCCCTCGGACGAGTGCTCATCCAGCTCTTCGCCGAGCGCGCAACGGCACAGGACGTTGAGGACCTCGTGGCCGCCGTTGAGAACTTTGCCGAAACCGCGGGGGTCGCTGCCGAAGACCGCATTGGCATGCTCGCGGCCTACGACCGCTACGTTACGGTGCTGCAACGCGGTGCTGGAGCCCCGACGATTACCGCGCTCATGGACGGAGTGATGGGGAGACTGCGTTTCTTGCGGGTGGCATCGATGGATGTCACGGGCCATGATTTGACCGTGAAAGACCTTCAGGGACTCTCCCAGGCGCTCGAAGCCAGAGATTCAAAAAAGGCGATTTCTTTCTATGTCCACCAGATGAAGCGAACAACGGCCAACGCCTTGCGCAACTTGGCCTCCGAGCAAACCAACTCCTAGGTCGTGCCTCAGGCGTCAGACCATTCGAGGCTTCGTGACGCTCGCGTTCGCCACTGTTTGGGGCTTTCCCCGAACGTCTGACGGAAAATTCTCGAAAAATAAGCTTGGTCCGAAAAACCCCATCGGCGACCGATGTCAGCAATGGACTCATTTTGGAGCGCCGGATTTCCCAAATCGCGGCGACAGTGGGCGAGGCGCCTCTCACGAATCCATGAGGTAACGGTCGTTCCGTGTTCCTGAAAGATTGCCTGCAGCTGGCGGGTGGAAACAAAGTGAGACCGCGCAATCATCGCTGAGTCCAGCTCGAAATCGCCAAGATTCAGCCCGATGAATTCTGTCATCCGTTGAAAGAGGGGTGTCTTGGAATCTACCCCGGAACTTCCCGAGAGCTCCAGCTCGGCAATGAAACTGGTGGTGAAGAGGTCAACGAGATTTTGAGCAATCCGCCGGCCAACGGGGCCACGAAGAACGTCGGGCTCGCGAGCGATTCCTTCGACGAATGAGCTGAGCTGCTTGCCGAAAATCGAGGACGGGGTGATGGCCCGGCCTGTCAGTGGCAAGAGAGACTGGGAAGGGGCATCAATACTGGCCTGGGGAAACCGCAGCATGAAGACAGTGAAGTCACCGCTAAATTCCCACTCATATGGAACGGTCGACGTCGAAACCGCATAGTCGCCCGGGTTAAGCTCGGCGCGGGATCCCGCCTGCGTGAAAATACTGGAGCCCTCCAGCTGAAACATGATGATGTACAGGGCTTCTGGAGTGTTGCGGATGTGTTCTTCGGTTCGACGTTGAACGTGTCGACTAGCCTTGATTTCAATCAAATGCGCGCTAATGCCATCAAGAATTTGACGCGAGAGTCGCCCGGCAAACTCACCGTCGTCCGTCGTGGTTTCAATTCTTTGGAATGGTGGCTGAGTCCCTTTGATGAGGTTTCGCCAACCTTCAAGGTCGGTGGCACTCCCCCGGAGTTCCTCAAACCGTCCGCTCGGTTCCACGTTTTCGCCTCCGTCTGACAGCTGAACAACTCCTCGCGTCAGAATATCACTCGCCAAACACGAGTGGCGCCCCTCTCTGAAGAGTGAGGCGCCACCATGGCTTGACGTGTTTTTAGGATCTAAGCTCCGGCAGGGTCCAACCATCGCGGTCGTACTCTGACATGGCTTTTTCGGCAAAGTCCGTGAGCTTCTTCGCGGTTCCACGACCTTCGTGGTCACCCAGCACCAGAAGACGAACTTGCTCATGACCTCCCTGGTAGTTGCGTTCGTACAGCTCGTGACGACCACCGAATTCTGTGCCAACGGCGTCCCACAACATCTTGAGGGTCTTGACACGCTCCTCAGCGCCAACGCCACCAGACCCGCGAACGTACTTATTGAGGTACCCAGATATCTCGGGGGTGTCAAAGTCACGCGCGTGCGAGGGCAGGTAGATCAGGGCGGAACCGAGGTCCTGCATGACAATCTCTTTCACCCGGGCGTAGGCGACCATACTCAGCCAGCGGTAGGAATTGACGCCGTCTGGCTGTGGGTTGAGTGCACCGTTGTGCCACGGCTCAGGATCGCGAACCATGGCCTCAGTGATTGACCACATCATGCTGCGCCATGCCAAAACCTCACCCAAACGAGCTTGAACGCCGCGGAAGTCCTTTGTGCCCGTCAGGTCAACGGATTTGAGGAGGAGTCCAGCGATGAAGTCGAGCTTGACGGCGAGACGCGTCGCACCGTGAAGTGTCAGGCGCGAGGCGAAACCAGATCCCGGGCCGAACTGATTGAACTTATCGACGTCCTTGTAGGAGAAGATATTTTCCCAAGGAACCAAGACCTTGTCGAGAACCATGATGCAGTCGTTCTCGTCGAACCGGCTGGACAGCGGGTAGTCAAAGGGCGTGGCCATCTCGTGCGCCATTTGGGAGTACGAGGTTCGGGCAATCAGCTTCATGCCGGGGGCATCCATGGGGATAGCCGCCACGATGGCAAATTTCTTGTCCCGGATCGGAGCTCCCGCGTGGGCAATGAAGTTCATGTGCGTCATGGCGGACCCCGTGGCGACCACCTTGGCACCCGAGATGATGACACCGCTGTCGGTCTCCTTCTCGACGTGAACGAAGACGTCGCCGACCTCGTCGGGAGGAAGGTGCCGATCGATGGGAGGGTTGACGATCGCGTGGTTCCAGTACAGAAGCTTCTCCTGAGATTCACGGTACCAGCGACGCGCGTTCTCGTCATAAGGCGAGTAGAACTCATCGTTTGCGCCCAGGGTGCCCAAAAATGCTGCCTTGTAGTCGGGGGTGCGTCCCATCCAGCCGTAGGTCAGTTTTGCCCACTCGGCGATGCCGTTACGGGAATCAATCATGTCTTCGACGGTGCGCGGAACCTTGAAGAAGGGGTGGGTGTAGCCACCACTTCCCGTATCGGTGGGAACCGTGACCATGGGGCCATCTTTGTCATGCAACGAGTCGTATAGTCGCGCAACCGACCGAATGGCCGTGGCAAACGCGGGGTGGGTCGTGACGTCCTTGACGCGCTCCCCATAAATCCACACCTCGCGACGCTCGTCACGAAGGCTCTCGATGTACTCCGCGCCATTGAATGGGCGCCCGGCTGGGGGATTAATGCCATTTGTTGCAGCACCGTTGGATTCAGACATCCTTGTCTCCTTCTCGTTTTCTTACAGCTCGTTATGAAAATACTTAGGCGATGGATGCAGCGTTGAGCCGCTGAAAAGCACCCTTATAGAAGATCAATGCCTCAACAGGTTGTGTCTCAAACTGCTCGACGTGCCCAATGATGAGCACGTGGTCTCCGGCGTCGTGTACGGCCCAAGGAGTGCACACAAAACTTGCGTGTGAATCCGCCAAGCGCGGTGCGATGGCGTCTGTCTTCCATTCGATTTCACGGCCCTCCTCTGGCTTACCCGCAAACTGCCAGGCGATGTCCTGCTGCTCGTGATGGAGGATGTTGACAGCGAACGGGCGATCGTGAATCTTGGAGACGGCGCGACTCGTTGTTGCCAGGGACACCAAGACAAGAGGCGGATCGAGCGACACTGATGTGAAAGAGTTGACGGTAGCGCCGAGGAACTCGCCCGCGTCTTCGTAGCTCACGACGGTCACACCGGTGGCGAAGTTGCCGAGGGCGTTTCGTAACTCGCGGGGATCAATGGTGATGCTTTCAGATATCGTCGTTGACATTCTGGCTCCTTCTGGCTTCATCGCCCGAAATTATTTCTTCCTTCCCCAATACTGGGCCACGCCCCCGCGGTTCGTTTTGGAGAATGGCGCATGCGATTTGGACAATTACGACTGTCCCGCAAACGACGGAGCGCCTGCTGCCCTGCAGTGCCAGGGAAGCAGACGCTCACGTCTGGCTGGTGAAACTAGTTCTTGCGATACGCCTTCGGCCAAATGCCATGACGACCAGGCGACAAAATACCGTTGGGGTCAACAGCGTCTTTAATCGTCTCAACGAATCGTCGGTAAGCGTGATCATTGAACGAGAACTGATCAGCGGCCTCGTCCATGAAGCTCAGGTGCGCACGGTACTCGCCGTAACCCAGCTGACCGATCTCCTTGACAAGGCGTTGAGCGAGGTCATAGGCGTTCTTGGTTGCCGCGGCATCGGTCTTGTCGAACTGCATTCCTGCCACGATCACGCACGCGCGCTCCCCCGTGACCATGATGCCTCCCGAGAAATTCAGGCCGGCTTCAAGAATGCGTGCCCGCATTTCATCAATCACGTATCGAACTTCCGTGCCCTGCATAGGCACTACCGGAGAGAACCCGACGTGCCCAACATAGTCAGGGCTGATTTCAATTGCCTTGAGGTTTGGGATACCCATCTGGATCTTCTCTGCAGCCAGCGTGATCTCTTTGTGCTCATGGGGTGCGTAGACGCGGTTACAGGTGAACTTGCCACTGGGGATTGCTTCCCAAGCAGCTTTTATTTTTGCGAGCTTGAGTTCTGCGATATCGGTGTCCCCCCAGACAGCAGCTCGGGCACACCACGCACCCACACCATGGTCCACACCAATTTTGCGAACTTCTGCTCCGGTGAGCTGGCGCCTCGGGGTAGGTACAGGTTGATCAGCAATCATGATTGCCGCACGCAGGGTTGGGTAAAGCGTCGGAACTCCCTCGAGGTGGCCCGCAAGACGCAGCTCACGCATCGTGTCGATTGCCATTTCCAAATCGGAGTCTTCACCGATCGAGAGCATGATGGGCGCGTACGCCTGAGGCTTCCGCTTCAGCCAAACACCCATTTTCGTGACGATTCCAAGGTTGGACTGGATGAAGAGTGGGTCCAACGTCGGGCCGAGGCTGCGCTTGTAGAGGTGCCATGCTTTGTTATCGGGGATGGCGCCTTGCCCCGTGCGCAGGAGTTCTCCGTCGGGCAAGACGACTTCCATGCCACACGGGAACATGTAGTCCGAACCGTAAGGCATGTACGTAAGGCCACTATCCATTGTGTTTCCAATGACGCTTCCCCAACCGAGATCGGGAACGGAGTGTGCGAGCGAGTAGCCGCTTTCCTCAATTGCGTCATACAGGTCAAACCATCGCACACCTGGTTCTACAACGGCATAAGCCAACTCGTCGTTGATCTCAAGAACCTTGTTCATTTTACGGAAGCCGATTTGAATGGACCCGCGAACCCGGGGCGACGGTCCACCGTATCCGTAGTTACGCCCTTGCGAGTGGGGCCAAACAGGGACGCCGATATCATTGGCAACCCGCATGATCTCTTGAACCTGCTCGGTCGTCACGGGCTCCACAACGACGGATGCCGCATAGGTTTCGTCACCCGGAATCCAATAGGGATCTTTGAACTCATCGACGTCTTCGCGTTCGATCGCAATGTTATCCACCCCCACGATCTTCGTCAGTCGGTCAATAGCCGCCTGGGGCAAAGTGGGAAGTTCGGTGAGTTCTTGCGACATCAGTGTCGTCCTTTCGGGTGAAATCTTGGGTGGAATCGTGGGTGGGTGGCGCGAAGAGGAGCGTTAGGGACGAGGTTGATTTGGTGGGTATTTAAGGAAGGCATCACGAATGACAGCATTTCGCGCGTCGACTCGAGTAATAAGTTCGGGATGTGTGAACGCATAGAGCTCGTTGTGAGTGATCGCCCTCGTGACGATGGCCCCGACTTCGTTGGGTTCAAGCCAGACGGTGCCCGCGGTTTTTCCCGCGTTCTTGGCGAAATCAACATCTATGAGCGCACCCGCCAGTGCCTCTGGACGATTGCGCACGCTTCGGGCAATGTCGGTTCGCACGTTTGCCGGAGAAAGAAGTGTCACCCCAATATTGAGGCCGTCTTGAGCGAGCTCCGCGGCGAGAACCTCCGTGAGGGCGGCGACGGCCGCTTTGGACGCCGCGTAAGCACCCAGGCCGGGCATGGGAGCCAAGGCTGACATCGATGACGTATTGACGATGTGTCCACCACGAGCATTATTTTTCATGAACGGGAGGAATGATTGGATGCCATGAATAACCCCGTAGAGGTTCACTCCCATGATCCAGTTCCAGTCTGCATCGTTGAGGTCGGCAATTCGGCCTTGAGGGCCGACGCCGGCGTTGTTCACCAAAATGTCAACGCGACCAAATTTCTCAACAACGTACTGCGCCAGAGCAGCCACGCTTGCCGCATCCGAGACATCAACTTGCGCGCCGAAAGCACCTATTTCGGCAGCCACCTTCGTGAGGGTATCTCGCTCGATGTCGGCAATGACGACGGTTGCGCCTTCCGCGATGAGTTGCTCAGCAATACCGCGACCAATCCCAGAAGCGCCCCCAGTGACGACGGCAATGGCATTGCGAATCTCCGTCATGAGGATTCTCCGCGACCAGAATTTATCGCGTCAACAAGACACGGGGTGACAGGCAACAACATTGTGACCAGTGACAAGACAACTCATTTCGTCGTGATTACTCGTGACTAAAGTATGTCGATTGTATGACAATAGTGCAAGGCCGCGCTCTCAAAAAGCCAGCAAATTGCGCGATTATCCAAATCAGTGGCGATTCTGCGCGCTCCAACAACAATGGGCCCCTTCTCACGAAGGGGCCCATTGTTGTTGCGAACGAAGAGTTAGACGCGGGTCTGAAGCTCCGAGATCAGGCTGGCACGGTGCGGCGCCCAGCCCAGATCGTGGCGTGCAGCAGCACCGGATGCCTGCTGGTCGAGGAGAAGGGCATCCGCGAAGTAGACGCCGAAACGTCCCTGTGATTCCTCGATGGTTTCGGGAACGATGGTGGCGCCGTGGGCCGTCGCCTCCGCAATCTCGAGAACCGTGGGGCACTGACCGGAGGAACCGAGGTAGTAGCCGTCGTCTGCCGCATTCTTGAGAGCCAGAACGTAAAGGTCAGCCAGATCGTCCACGTGAACGGTGGACCAGTGCTGGTGACCATCGCCGACGAGGCGAACATTACCGTCAGCGTCCGGCAGGAGCAGGCTGGGGATTCCCGTTCCGCCGGGGCCATAGACCAGAGCGGGAGCGATAATCGTTGTGTGGACGTTCGACGCCCGAACCCGCGCCTCAACGTCTCCACGCCACGCGGTCAACGCCGGGGGGTTCCACGGGCTCTGCTCGGTGAGGTCAGCACCGTTTCCAAACACCCAGACACCGCCGGTTGTCACGAAGGGGATGCTCGTGCCGGCGAGAGCACCGAGAACAGCATCAACAAAGGTGGCCTCTGTGGCGGCGCTGGTCTCGTCCCCCGGGGACGCAACGTGAATGACGCCATCGCTGGCCGCGGCAGCGGTGGCAACGAGCTCAGCATCCGTCATGGTGCCCAGCAGTGGTGTTGCGCCCAACGCGGTCACGGTGGCCGCACTCTCCGGCGAACGAACGAGGGCCGTCACTTCGTCACCCTCCGCAAGGAGAGCTTTGAGTACGGCCGATCCGATGGTGCCGGTGGCTCCCGTGAGAAGTACTTTCACAACGTGGTCCAATCTGGGGGTGGGGAACGCTTAGCCTTCGCGACGCGAGGATTTCTTAGAGGAACGGGTTGGGGGTCATCGTGTACTTGGTCGAGAGGTACTCGTGGATTCCTTCGAACCCACCCTCGCGGCCAAGGCCCGACATCTTGACGCCACCGAAAGGAACGGCAGCGTTGGAGATGACGCCCGCGTTGAGGCCCATCATGCCGGTCTGCAAGCGCTCAATGAGACGCTGCGAACGCGTCAGGCTCTCCGTGTAGACGTAGCCGATGAGACCGTATTCGGTGTCGTTGGCAATGTCGATGGCTTCTTCTTCGGTCTTAAACGTGACGATGCTCAAAACGGGCCCGAAGATCTCCTCGTTCAAGATCTTGCTGCCGACCTGCACGTTTGTGAGCACAGTGGCTTCGTAGTAGCTTCCGGCACCCTCGACCTTGTGACCACCGGTGGTGAGGGTGGCGCCGCGGGTGATGGCATCCTGAACGAGCTCATCGGCTTTGGCAACGGCCTTGTTATCGATGAGGGGCCCAATGGTGACGCCCTCTTCGGTGCCGCGGCCCATCTTGAACTCGGCGACGCGCTTGGTGATGCGCGTGGCGAACTCCTCGGCCAGCGACTCGTGCACGATAAAGCGGTTGGCTGCAGTGCAGGCCTGGCCAATGTTGCGGAACTTGGCGACGAGCGCGCCTTCCACTGCCTTGTCGAGGTCGGCATCGTCGAAGATGATGAACGGGGCATTGCCGCCGAGCTCCATCGAGGTGCGCAGAACGTTGTCGGCAGCCTGACGCATGAGAGCCTGGCCCACACCGGTGGAACCGGTGAAGCTGAGCTTGCGCAGACGCTTGTCGGCAATGATGGGGTCAGAGACGGCCGCGGTGGTGGAGGTCGTGAAGACGTTGACGACACCGGCGGGAACGCCTGCCTCCTCGAGGATCTTCATGAAGTACAGGGTGGTCAACGGCGTCAAGCTGGCGGGCTTGATGACGACGGTGCAGCCGGCGGCTAGCGCGGGGGCAATCTTGCGGGTGGCCATGGCGAGGGGAAAATTCCACGGAGTGATAAGGAAGCAGGGGCCCACGGGCATCTGCGTGATGATCGCGCGACCTGTTCCCTCGGGGTTGCTGCCGTAGCGGCCCTGAACGCGCACAGCTTCTTCGCTGAACCACCGCAGGAATTCGGAGCCGTAGCCGACCTCGCCGAGGGCCTCGTTGAAGGGCTTGCCCATCTCGATGGTCATCAGCAGCGCGAACTCGTTCTTGTGCTCCTGAACGAGATCAAACGCCTTGCGCAGGATGTCGCTACGCACGCGGGCGGGCGTGCGGGCCCACGAGTCTTGGGCGGCAACGGCGGCGTCGAGAGCAGCCTTGCCGTCGGCGGGGCTGGCATCCGCAATGGTGGCAATTAAGTTGCCGTTGGAGGGGTCATAGACGGGGAGCGTCTTGCCCCCGGTGGCGTCAACCCACGCACCGTTGATGTACAACTTGGTGGGGACAAGGGCCAAAAGTTCGGCTTCAGAAATCATCGTCATTGTCATTTCTTCTCGGAAGTTTCCAGCCTACTCTCATGGCGGTGGGCGGTTTTTGACCGTGCGTGCAGAAACTCAGCAGTGCCTGAGATAGAAGAGAAAAGCCCCCACTGAAGTGAAGGCTTTTCTCAGGGTCATGGTGCCGAGTGGGGAGCGCCGACCGTCAGCCGAGGTACGCCTTCTTGAGGAGTTCCGGATCCTTGAGGAGGGCATCCGCAGCACCGTGATAGGAAACATGACCACTCGTGATCACCAGGGCATCGCTGGCAATCTTGAGAGCAAGGTGCGCGAACTGCTCAACGAGAAGAACCCCTACGCCCGTCTTGGCAATCTGTTCGATGACGGGAATCAAGCGCAAAAAGACGACGGGAGCTAGCCCCAATGACATCTCGTCGAGGAGGATGTACTTTGGCTTCGAGGCGAATGCACGAGCCAAGACAACCATCTGCTGCTCCCCGCCGGAGAGCAACACCGTGGTGCTGTCCAGGCGCTTTTCCAGCTCAGGGAAGAGAGCAAGAGCTCCGTCCATGTCCGCCTTGGTGCGTGCAGTGAGCTGCAGGTTCTCCTTCACCGTCAGTGACGGAAAGATCATGCGCCCCTGCTGCACGTGAGCCAGGCCCGCATGAGAGCGACGACGACGTGACATCTTTGAGATATCAACCCCGTCGAGCTCAATCGAGCCGCCGCTGATGCCAATGACCCCGGAAAGGGACTCCAAGAGGCTCGTCTTACCGGCACCGTTGGGGCCAACCAGAGTCGTGACTTCTCCTGGCGTCACCTCAAGGGTGACGTTCGAGATAACGGGCCCAACGCCACGGCTCACCGTGACGTCATTCAACTTGAGACTCATAGCAGCTCCGTTTCGCCCATGTAGGCCTTGAGAACCTCGGGGTTGGAGAGCACGCTCTCTTGCGAACCCGAAGCCAGCACTTCACCGAAGTTCAGCACCGTGATAGAAGTGGACACACTTCGCACGAGGTCAAGATCGTGCTCGATGAGCAGAATCGTGACGCCATAGCGCGAGGGAACCTGACGCAGGCGATCACCAAAAGCAACGTGCTCGTCATGCGACAGGCCAGCGGCAGGCTCATCCAAGAGCAACACCTGTGGCTTGGCGGCAATGCTGGCCGCGACCTCGATGAGGCGACGCGTTCCCACGTCCACGAGACTCAACGGAGTTCGCACCGGCGGGCAGGCGAAGAACGCAAGAATTTCGTCAATCTCGGAAGGCTTGGCCTGACCGCGCGAAACGAAACGCATGTAGGCTCCCACGCTCAGGGTCGGCGGAACCCGATCCTGTTGGTAAGTGCGACGCAAGCCGCCACGGGCAATGCGGTTCGGCGCCAGCTTGTCCAGCGGAACGCCGTTCAAGGTGACCGTTCCACCGTGAGCGGGAAGGAAGCCTGTCAGTGCGTCGATGAGGGTCGACTTGCCGGCACCGTTGGGGCCGATGAGGCCCAGGATGGTGCCCTCCTCGACGGCCAGCGTGACGTTTGTCAGAGCTTTGACAGCCCCGAACTCCACGGTCAGACCTTTGATGTCCAGCAGGACTTTTCCGGTGCCCCGTGGGATTTCGACCGCGGCGATTGCGTCACTCGACGCCAACCCCACCTCTGTGGGAACCAGAGCCCTGCCGCGACGGCGACGAAGCCCATTACGAATGTCCGTGCCCAAATTTGACCCGGTCGTCAGCGCTTGGATTCCCAAGACACCGAAGATGACCGTCGACCACTCGAGCGGCACCTTGAAAAGCTGCAAGATCCAGGGAATCACAACGAACAAAATGCCACCGAGCAACGCCATGTCGATGAGGTGCGATCCAACGACCGCACTGAGGACATACATTCCCAGGGACTGCAGCGGCGAGAAGCTCGAGAAGTTGGCCTGCGTAATCTGAGAGTCGAACAGACCTCCAGCGATACCGCCCACGAAGGCGCTGACGGCGAAGGCCGTGAGCTTGGCAAACTGAACGCTGGTACCAGCGGATGCCGTTCCACGTTCTGAGAACGCGACCGACTTCCAAGAGGAACCCCAGCGACTGTACTGAAGGTACGTGATGCCGATGGCAACGAGAACCGTGACGACAACCGCGAAGATAAAGATTCCCTTATCCCCCCCAAAATCGGGGCCGAGACCGAACGGGCGGGCAACATGCTCACCGGCAACGAGTGCGGGGAAGGACGTTTTCTGAAGCGTCAAGTCGAAGGCGGCAGCGATACCGAGGGTGATCACGGCGAGGTTCACCCCACGCAAACGGAGAGCCGGAAGACCGACAACGACGCCGATGGCGGCTGTTCCTATGCCCGCAATCAACATGTAGACGACGAACGAGAAATTACCGAAGATATTTCCCCAGATGTCGTTGACCGAGAACCACTCCACGATCCAGGCGCCGACGGCGGCGAAGGAGAGCTGACAGAGGGCAATCATGCCGGCGGTACCGGTCACCACGCCCAAGCCCATGAGCGAGATACTCGCTACCAGGATGGTCGTGGGACGAAAGAGAGAATCCGCGGGGATAACCACCGCGATGATGATTCCGACCACGATGGCAATTCCACCGATGGCAAGCGGAAGCCACCATTTTTCTTGAGAAGCGACCCTAACGCGCAACATCCCAGACTTCCTTCCGTTGGTTCCACAAGAGGAACAAGATGATGAAAATGATGGGAACCCAGTCTCGAATGATGAGCAGGTTCGGGAATCCCGCGAACAACCCCTGGATTGCGCCGATGGCAAGACCACCGATGAGGGCAAGATCCATGCGCCTGAAGGCACCCACGAGGGCGGCGGCCGCGCCAGGAATGACAACGGAGGAGAGGGTGACGTAGTCGTTACTCGCCGAGGGACCCACGAGGGCTACCGTGATGCCGGCGATGGCTCCCGTGACGAACCAAACGCTCACATTGAGCATCTTTACGTTCAGCCCGAGGAGTTCGGCGGCCATCTGACGATCTGAAACGGCACGGAGCTTGACACCGAATGCCGTGAACTTCAGGAACGCCCACGAGCCGACAGTAATGACAATCGCCAAGACGATAACCACGACGGTCACCTTGCTGACGACGGCGCCACCCGGCAGCTTGAACAGCGGTCCGGCAACGATGGTGGGGAAGGGCTGATTGCGGTATCCGAAAAGAATGAAAGCGAGGGAGATCAAGAAGAGCAGTGCGGCTACCGTCACGGCGGAGCGTGCGGATGTCGACGCCTCGGAGAGCCAGGTCGCAATGATCCAGCCGAGAAGGGCGGAAAGGATGGCGGCCACTAAGACGCCTACCGTGACCCCGACGAAGATGGGCAGGTGCATCTTCGTTACCAGAGTCAATGAGATGTAACCACCGAACATACCGACGGCCACTTGGGCGAAGTTAACAACGCGGGTCAGCTGCGACATGAGTGTCAGCAGTACTCCCACGATGGCGTAGGTCGCGCCCGGCGTTAGGCCGGCAACGACGTTGTTCAACCACATGTGAACTCCTCGATCAAGAACGTATTGGGTGCCTCAACAGTGAGGCGAAAATAGAGGTGCTGTGGGGGCGCGGACGCCCCCACAGCGTGTGCGAGTTTCTCGCGGTATCGCTTCTTATTAGGAAGGGATGACCGTGTTGACCCACTTCATGGTGTCTCCGAGGAGCCATGGGCCAACGTTCGTCCAGACTCCGGAGCCCGACTCAATGTCGATGCGGAAGGTCGAAGCGTTTGCCTGGTGCGATTCGCCGGGTCCGAAGATCCAGGGGTTACCGCGCATGCCGCTGTTGTTGGGCTCGGTCTGCGAGGTTGCTGCAGCCATGACCGAAGCAGCCGTGACATCGCCTTCAACGCGCTCTAGAGCAGAGATGAAGTCGTTTGCGGCGAGGTAGCCACCCTGAGCGAAGGAGGATGCCGTGACCCCCTTTGCTTCCATCAGCTTGAGGAAGTCAGCGTTGGCGGCGTCATCCATGGGAGCGAACTCGGCAGGAACCGAAACCAGTCCACCGTAAGAAGCCACTCCGGCAGCAAAGTCGGGGTAGTAGCACGAGGTCTGAACGTACACAGGAATGGTCGAACCCTGAGCCGTCATCGCGGCAATCATGCCGGTAACGTCGGGGCCAACGCCACCAAGGATTGCAGCGTCGCAGCCCTTGCCGAGCATGTTCGTGACGGCAGCGGTGTAGTCGGCGCCATAAGCGACGGAGTCATCGATGTAGGCAAACGTGGTTCCGGTTGCGCTCTCGAAGTCCTTGAACGTCTGCTCGTAAGCGAGCTTGGTTGCAGGGTCAGCCGTTGCGGCAAGAACACAAGCGTTCTTGGCTCCATCGACCTTGACGGCGTTCCACGCAGTGGCGTAGATGTCGAAGAAGGGGCCGTTGTTGGCAGGAGCAATGTTCGGCGTAGCGAAGCAGAAGGGGTCAACACCGGTTCCCTGGAAGGAAACAACGTCGTTGTCCTGCCACGTCTGGTAGTTCACGCCACACTCAAGGAGTGAGGAGGAACCGACCATAGCGACCGAGCCAGCTGCAAGTGCATCCTTGGCAGCGGTAGCGGTAACAGCAGGGTCAATCTTGTCGTCGTAGACGGTGTACGTGATGGGGCGGCCGTTGAAGCCACCAGCAGCGTTGTACTCGTCGAAGACGGCCTGAGCTGCCTGAGGTGCCTCGGGGAAGATGGACAGGCTGCTGATGCCGGAAACAATGATGGGCTCGCCAGTTGCGGCGGTGCCACCGGTATCAGTTGATCCGCTGGCACAGCCAGACAGGATCAGAGCAGATGCGGCGGCGATGCCGGCGACTGCCAGTGCTTTCTTTGTGATGTGCATGTGTGGTGCCTCTCGGTTTGGTGCGAAACAACTGCGTTTCGCTTGACGGAGTTCAATGAACAAACGTGCCAAGACCAATAGCGCCGAAAGAAATGACCTCATCGTCACTACTTGTCTTTGGAATAAAGATAGGAGCTAGAAAAGTGTCGCCCTAGTCGCGTGGGGTACTGGAGTTGTCTCAGAGCGAAGTGAGTCCGAGAAGAGCGAAAAGACCTCAGCTGGATTGACGGGTGCGGCGGAAATCTTCCATTTCCTGGGCCCGAAAGTCACTGGGGGTCTGGCCAAAAGTCGCGCGAAACAGCCTGCTGAAGTGTGAGGCGTCCATGAAGCCCCAGCGAGCCCCGACCATGGCAACAGAAGTGTTGAAATACAAGGGATCGGCTAAGTCGCGACGGCAATGCTCGAGACGGCGACCACGGATCCAGGCGGACACGGTGACGTCTTGATCTTTGAAGATGCCGTGCAAATGGCGGGTAGAAATGAAATTGACGGCCGCGATTCCGGCGGGGCTCAGATCGGGATCAGACAGGTGCTCATCAATGTAGGCACGAATTTCTTGAACCCGCGTCGCTCGATGATTCGCGTGACTTTCACCCCCGCGTGCATCCAGCTCGCTGTGGAGAACGGTTGTCACGAGATCAAGCGTGTTGTGCAGGAGGCGAACCCCGGCATGACCGCTGAGGCGATCAAGGTTCTTCGCAAGGTGAGTCAAGAAGGGGCCGACCATGCGGGTGAGCCCCTCATCCCCGGCAATTCTCGTCGCCGTCAGACGGCCAACAGCTTCGCGAGGCAAATCGACCATGCTCTGGGGGAACATGACGACCAGGCACCGAAAGTCTGAATCGAACGCCAGCGTATACGGACGATCCGTGTCGTAGATGGCGATGTCGCCTGGCTGCAAGGCCGCCTCGCGACCGTCCTGCACCAGCAGCCCTGAGCCCGCAAGCTGCAGGGAAAGCTTGTAATAACGTTTTTCGCCGCGGGCGATGAGCGCGGCGGTACGTTCCACCTCGTGCGCCCTCGCCGTAATTTCGGAGACCAAGATGTCTCCCATGGAACGCGATCTAATCGTTCCCACAAAGTTCTCGGTCTGCTCTGCGCGAACGTTCAACGGAACGAAGGCCTGGGAGATGGCGTTACGCCACTCCGAAAAGCTCTCCGTCGAAAACAGCGCCGTGGAATCCGGCCGTGTTGCGGTTGCGGTTGCGGTTGCAAAATTTTCCACGTTGTACCCCTTCGTACAAGAAAAGCGTGCGGAAAAACTGTCGTGAAACGGATTCTCTTGGCGCGATAATCCAAATCTTATACAGTTTTACACCACCGTTTCCCCCTGCGCGACATCGCAAAGGGAATTTTCAGATAACGATTTAGCTCACCAGATAGTGCACCACGCCGGTTGTGAGCACTAGAAGACCACGATGGGCTTCAAGGTCAGCCCGGCGGCGGAATCGTCGAATGCCTGATTGATTTCAGCGAAGGGGTACTGCTTGGTCAATTTGTCAAACGGAAAGAGCCCGCGCTCATACAGATCAACCAGTTGGGGCACGAACGTGGAAGGCACCGAATCTCCCTCGACAACCATCGTCACCGTGATTCCCATCGGGAGGAGGGAACCGATGTCAAAGTTCGCGTTGGTGCCTAAGGCTGCGGCGCCCACGACCACGGCGTGACCTCGCACAGCCAGAGAGTAGGTCATGTTCGAAAACACCGCCGGCACACCGGTTGTCTCCAGCGCGAACTGAGCGCCTGCCCCGGTGATCTCCTTAATTTCAGCGACGGCATCCTGAGTGCTGGCATTAATGGTGTGGGTGGCTCCGAGTTCGCGGGCAAAAGCGAGGCGGCTGTCATGCACGTCCACCGCGATGATGGTCGTGCACCCCGCAATGACGGCCGCGAGCAAACCCGAGAGCCCCACGGCGCCCGCGCCGAAGATGACGATGGAAGACCCCGCGGGAGGGTTCAACGAATTCAAGACTGCCCCCGCGCCGGTCTGAATCCCGCAGCCAAGCGGTGCCAGAATTTCGAGCGGGGCCGTTTTGGAAACTTTCACCACGGAGTTAGCAGACACGTTCGCGAACTGAGAGAACGAGCTCTGACCGAAAAAGTGCGAGGAAATCTGCTCGCCGTTGTGGCTGAACCCTGAGGACCCATCCGCGCGGCGCCCGCCGAAGTTCGCACCGAAAAAGTTGGTGCAGTAGGAGGGAAGACCCGAGGCACAATTGCCACACTCGCCGCAGTGATCAAAGCTCAGCAGAACGTGGTCACCCACGACAACTTTGGTCACGGCCGATCCCACAGCGTCGACGACGCCGGCACCCTCGTGGCCCAGAACAGCAGGCAGGGGCGTGGGATACCACTGGTCGCGCACGATCGCATCCGTGTGGCAGACGCCGCTAGCCACCATGCGAATACGCACCTCGTTGGCCCGCGGTTCGTCGAGGTCAATCTCAACAATGGTGAGCGGTTGTTCCTTGGCAAAAGCGACGGCAGCGGTGGTTTTCACGAAAGATTCTCTCTCCTCGAGCACAATGGTTTGTCCTAGTAAACGCATCAGAAGGGATGACGTCTAGTCGAAAGTGTCAGGTGTGCACGCAACGCAAAGATGTGATGCACCGCTCGGCTAGACGACTCGAGAACGGGTCGGCAATTGCGCTCGCTCGCAAGGGGTTCGCACGCACGGTCAAGAAATACCAACGTCGCGTCCCCGATACTGTGGAGTAGAACGTGTGCACGTGCACACTCGAGAAGAGACTGACAATGACGCCGTCCCCGAAATCACATGTGAGCGCAACCGCTCAGTGGTTGACGCTCGACGGCGTGATGCCCGGGTTCACGACAAACCAGGCACCAAAATCACGAGATCTTGAGGGCCTCCTAGTTCGAACGCTGTGGGCCGATGGCACTCTCATCGATCACAATTTCGAACCGGATGGCCTGACCTGGCATTACCTGACAAACCACGGTGATCGGCGCGGGTATGACCCGTGCGAGGTCTTTGAAATCGACAAGGGACTGTACTACTTGCAGTTTCAGCGTGATGACCGCCCCATTGAGGCACCGTCAGTCTTCTTCGACCTCACTCGCGGAGTGGGGCTCTCCGTCATCGCCACCATTGACAACGTGACCGACGGCATGATGACCGTTCGTCACAAACTTGAGCCCTTCACCATCGAAGGCCATGAGCCTCGCGGCGAGATGCCCACTCTCTCGGACGTCGATGCCAATGGCAACGCAACCTGTGAAATACGCCCCGGCATTTTTGTCGCCACGTGGAGAGAAAAAATTGTTCCGCGTGGGGCAGTCATCATTGCCGACCGCCGGGATGCCCAAAACCCTCGTAGCCGCGGTGCGGTGTTCGGCCTCAACGCCTCCGGAACCGAAACGGTACATTTCACGTTCGGCACAGATGACACCGATGGCGCGCTGCTGTCAACAACGGCCCCCCGGCCACACGAGTAGGCCCTCCCCATGCCTGAATCACTGGCCGCCGAACTCATCGTGCGCAATGCCCGCATTGCCACCCTTGACGCGTCCGCGCCCTGGGCCGACACGATGGCGATTAAGAACGGTCGCATCCTCGCAATTGGCGCGCTCGCCGAGATTCATAGCGCCCATCACGGCCCCGATTCCGCGGTGCACGATATGCGTGGCGCCTTCGTCATGCCCGGTCTGCACGACGCCCACAATCACCACCAAATCGGCGGCAAAGCAGACCTCATGGAAGTCACTTTTCTTCCCACTGCGTCGCTGGATGAGATCATCGACGCCATTCGCGACTACGCCGCAGACATTCCTGCGGGCGCCTGGATCGTCGGCGGTTCCTGGGGCAGCACCCTGCTCGAGGAACTCTCGGCGCCGACCACGTTGGCGCGCCTGAATGAGGCTTCGGCTGGGCATCCGGCACTGCTGGTCGACGACAGCCACCACAACAAGTGGGCCAACAGTGCCGCTCTAGCGCTCGCCGGCATTTCGGCCGCAACCGTCGACCCGCATGAGGGCCGGATCGAACGCGACCCCTCCGGTGAACCGACGGGGGTGCTGCTGGAGACTGCCGGAGTCATCGTCGAGAAGATCATGAACGACGCTAACCGGCTCACGATCGATCAGTGGGCCGATACCTCTGAGCGCGGAATTGAGATCCTGCACCGTTATGGAGTCACGTCCTTTCAAGACGCCGGGGCCTCCCTTGAGCTGATGACGGCATTGAAAAAGATGGATGATGAGGGGCGCCTGAAAGCATGGGTCGTGTCGTGCATGATGGCCAATGACATGATTTTTGGGGCGGATCCCGTCGGCGACGGCCTCGTCTGGGGCGGCGAAGAGTTTCGCACTGAACACCACCGGCCCGACTTCATCAAGATCTTTCTCGATGGCATTCCACCGACCCGAACGGCCTGTTTTCTCGAGCCGTACCTGCCCGACGCCGAGCATGGCACTGACCACCACGGCCACACCGCCATGTCACCCGAAGACCTCACCGACTGGCTCCTCCGTGCCGCGGCCAAGGGCATCTCGGCAAAGATTCACTGCACCGGCGATGGCTCCGTGCGCCAGGTGCTCGACTCGGTTGAGGTTCTGCGCGCTCAGGGGTTCACCGAAACGGCCGTCCATATTGCCCACGGCCAGTTCGTCGCACTGGCCGACATCCCCCGCATGGCACGACTGAACGTCACGGCCGAGATCTCGCCCACGCTCTGGTTTCCCGGGGTCATCTATGAGGCCATCACACTCGTCATTGGCGAGGAACGTGCCCAGCAGATGCAGCCCAATCGCTCATTGTTGAACGCCGGCGCCGTCGTGATTGGTGGCTCCGACTGGCCGGTCATTCCCGTGCCCAATCCGTGGCCCGGCATCGAGGGGCTCATTACGCGTGCCGACCCCACGGGTGAATTTTCCGGCACACTGGGAATCGAACAGGCGCTCACCCTCGACGAGGCAATTGCGGTCTACACGACGGCATCAGCCAAAGCGATGGGGCTGAGCGCAATCACGGGCAGCCTCGAGGCCGGCAAGGCAGCCGACTTCATCGTGCTCGACCGTGACCCGTGGAACATCCCGGTGACCGACATCGGTGACACTGTCGTGCTTCAGACCTGGTTCGCCGGTGAGAAGGTTTACGAGCGCTAGCTCATGCTGAGGTTTTGCAACGCCGAGTCAACGATCTGTTCGAACGCGATAATCGATCCGTCGACAACCGTCCAGATATGGACAACGCGCACATTCTGGGGCTTGCCCGTGGCTTTGTACGTTCCCACGTAGTTGGCCACGACGGCGACGGTGCCGGTGGTTTCATCGGCGATGATGGAGGAGGGAATGGCTCCAAAGCCTTCCCACTCCGCGTCGATGCGACCGAAGATGTTCTCGAAGACGGCCGGGAGCCCGACAAAGGTTCCCGCGTACGCACTTCCCGCCGATTCGATCCAGGTAATGTTCGGCGAGAGATCAGCAAAGGCCGCCGCCATGTTTCCGTCGCCAGCATTGACGTAGTGCGCGGTGACGACCTCGCGGGCCGAGCGTGCAGAAGACATTGCCGTCCTACTTGCCGGCGAGAATGAACTCGGCGGCTTTCTCACCGATGACCATCGAGGGGGCGTTGGTGTTTCCGGTCGGAACCGAGGGCATGACCGAGGCATCCGCTACCCGCAGTCCCTCAATGCCATAGACGTGCAGCGTGGGGCTGACAACGGCAAGCGCATCGACGCCCATCTTGGCCGTGCCAACCTGGTGGTGGTAGGTGATGGCATTGTGGCGGATGTAGTCCTCGAGTTGCTCATCCGTGACAACATCTGGTCCGGGGTACACCTCGACGGCGCCCCATTCGTCAGCGAGTGCGGGCTGAGTGCCGACGCGCCGAGCCTCCTTGACGGAGAAGACGAGGCTGGCGACGTCATCATCATTTTCCAGGATGTGAGGGTCCTGCAAGGTGGGCGCGTGGGGGTCTTTGGCCGAGAGCTTGAAGGTACCGCGGCTCTTGGGCGAAACCAGCCCACCCATGATGGTGAACCCCGTTGCCGGTGGGTTGGGCATGCTGTCGGCGTTGACCATGGGCACGCTGAAGATGATCGGCTGCGTGTCAGGAACGGTAAGACCGGGGCGGCTGGTGGTGAACCAGTGCACCTGCGTGATGGGAACACCGGGGGGCGGGGGGCCCACATCCTTCTTGGTCGTGGCATAGATAACAGGAACGAGCAGGTGATCGTGCAGGTTCTCACCGACACCGGGAAGGTCTGTGACGACATCGATACCGAGGGCTTCGAGGTCTTTCTTTGGGCCAATGCCCGACTGAAGCAAAACTCGCGGCGAATCGAGTGCGCCGCCGCAGAGCACAACTTCGCCGCCATGGAGTACGTGGATTTCGTCATCCTTCTCGTATTCCACACCGACGGCCCGACCATCTTCAATGACCACTCGGTGCACCCAGGCACCGGTCGTGACGGTCAAGTTCTTGTGACCGATGAGAGGATGCAGGTACGCGCGGTAAGTGCTCTGGCGTTCGCCACCGCGCATGTTCAGCTGTTCGAAATTACCGCCCTCTTGGCTCTCTCCGTTGTAGTCGGGGTTCAGCGGCACACCGGCTTCGACTGCAGCAGCAAGGCCCGAAACCTGAATGGGCGCCTTGGGATAGTCGGTGGTGACGTCAAGCAGACCGCCGGTTCCGCGCAGTGCAGATGCCTCACCGAGGTAGTTTTCGATTTTTTCGTAGACAGGCTGAATATCTTTCCATCCCCATCCCGGGTTACCCGCGGCCTCCCAGCCGTCGAAATCTGCGTGGTTGCCGCGAACGTAGATTGAGGCGTTCAACGAATGGGATCCACCCAGAACCTTGCCCCGAGGCCAGTGAAGCTTGCGGCCGAAGGCGTCTTTCTGTGGCGTCGTGAAGTAGCCCCAGTCATCCTGGCTCAACCACAACTCGCCCAGGCGGCTGATGTCATGAATGGCGGGGTTCACATCCGCGCGACCGGCCTCAAGAAGGTGCACGGTCTTGCCAGCGTCGACCAAGCGACGAGCAATGATGGACCCTGCGGTGCCACCGCCAACAATGATGACGTCGGGTTGTGTATTCATAGTGTTCAGAATCCTCTTCGTTGAGTGCCTGCCGCTATCCTCTCCCAAACTCGGGTGACTAACTTGTCGGATGCTGAAGAGAGCCTTGACCAATGGTGAACAGTTCACAGGGCGACTATTCCCCTGCCCTGTGGGGCAACCGGGGCTGGGGGTCACGGCCCGATACTGGGAATATCAGTCTCAATGAGGAGAATTCCGTGCCCACTTCCAATGTTGTTCCCGGCTCGATTGCCGATTTTCGTATTCGTCTTTCAGCCGATGCCCGCGCCGTCGGCACCCAGGCGCGGCGCCTCGCGGAGGAGACGAAACCCATCTTGGGGATTTTTTGGGCAATTTCTGAGCAGCCCACGAGTGCCCTCCCGCACGGGCCTCTCGCGGGGCTGCCCTTTGGCGTCAAAGACAATGTCGAGGTAGCGGGGTTGCCCACCACCAGCGGAACGCCCGCCCTGGCTGGCTCCATCCCCGCGCACGACGCCGAGGTCGTTGCCCGCCTGCGTGCGGTCGGGGCCGACATGGTCGGCAAGGTCGGGATGCACGAGTTGGGGTTTGGCACGACAAGTAATAACGGCACCTTCGGCCCCGTTCACAACCCTGTTGACCCCACCCGCGTTCCCGGCGGGTCCAGTGGCGGTTCGGCGGCCGCCGTTGCGGCCCGGATCGTTCCGTTCACCATCGGCAACGACACCGGTGGATCTATGCGAATTCCGGCATCCTTCTGTGGAATCGTCGGAATGCGTCCGACTATTGGCCGCTACCCCGGTCAAGGAATGATTGCCCTCTCGCCGACCCGCGATACCTCCGGCGTGTTCGCCCACACGGTGGCCGATGTCGCCGAGATTGACGCCGTCATCATGGGCGAGGCTCCGCTTGAGCACATTCCGGCGAACAAAATTCGCCTGGGCGTGCCGCGTCGAGGGTTCTTCGATGTGCTCAGTGCCGAGGTGCGCGAGGCAACCGAGCAGGCTGTCGAGGCCTTTCGCGCGGCGGGGGTGACGGTGATTGATACGGAGGTTGTCGACGCCCAGGTCATCGCCGAGTTCGCGGCCATGCCGGTGGTCGCCTTCGAGACCCTTGCCGGTTTCGATCGCTACTTGAAGACGCTCTCGGCGCCCTACAACGCCCTCACTCTGCAGGACATCGCAGACACAGCTGCCTCCCCCGATGTGAAAGCCATCCTCGAGAGTATGTTGGCCAACCCCGTGCCACGAGACCTCTATGAGCAGGCCCTCATCGCCAAAGACACCCTCGCCGCCGCCTATGCCCACACATTAGCGGCTGACACTCTTGATGCCCTGATCTATCCCACGGTTCCGGTGACTGCCCCCGTTATTGGCGAGACGACCGTGCTCGTCGAGGGTGTCGCCCTGCCCCATTTTCAGACCACTATTCGCAATACCGATCCGGGCAGCCTGACGGGTCAGCCCTCGCTCAGCATCCCGTTGCCTCGGGCGGCCGGGCAACTTCCGGTGGGTCTAGGCATCGAGGGAGCCATTGGGGCGGACCGGCACATTCTCGCTGTTGCCGCCACCCTCGAGGAGATTATTTCGCGCTAACCTACACCGCAATGGAGTCGGCGAGCTCGCTGATCTTGACGGCGACCGTGGCGAACTGCGCGCTCTCTGCCTCGGTGAGGGGCTGTTCCACCACGCGCACGAGGCCCGAGGGCCCGAGGATGCAGGGGCTCGAGGAGCTGACATCCGTGACGCCATATTCGCCCGTGAGGATGATGGATGCCGGGAACGGGGTTTCGGAGCCGTGCACGATGGCTTCGACCATGAGGGAACCGCCGAGGCCAGAGCTCCACGTGGAGGTTCGGTTGGAGTCCAGCGCCACGTGGCGCAGGTACCAATTGTCGATGTAGTCCAGGGCCACATCGCGCTGGTCTGCTGTGAGGGTGACCGGCGAACCGTTGACCCGCACGCTGCCAAAGAGAGGGACTTGACCGGCACCATGCTCGCCGAC
>Ga0114978_10000407_pt1 | contig 35959 bp, 38 predicted proteins | sample S_140212_EF_Meta_FD_87027 | JGI IMG/M metagenome (GOLD analysis project Ga0114978, IMG submission 87027) | Freshwater microbial communities from Lake Simoncouche, Canada to study carbon cycling - S_140212_EF_MetaG | ecosystem: Environmental > Aquatic > Freshwater > Lake | place: Lake...
GACACGGGACCGAAGATTGTTGACCATTATATGGCCTCTCGCACGATAAAGAAACAATTCGACAAACTGCCGGACAATATACGGAGCATTCTAAGCGCCGATTCGTTTGTCAAATTATTCAGATGGTACAAAAAACATACATTTTCAAATGCGAAATTATTCGAATTCAGAGAAAGTGGATACATTGATTTCTTTTTGGCGTTTTGCAAAAATCTCAGAAAATACTACGAAGATTCGGACATCTATGCCGACGAGGAAAATTCTGAGAAAATTGCCAAATTAGACGACAAGGCAATACAAATTCTAACACCATTCGTATTTGATGCGGAAACAGTCGGTCTATTGTACGAGGTTGTCGTCAGCAATCTGACCTTTGTTCTCGACCTCTATTTTATTTCGAGAATGCATAAGACCCCCAGTAAAAATAAAAAGAGACTCGTATGCGGCTATTTCGGATATATTCATGTGTTGGGAATTCACCATTATTTTACACGGATTGTGAAAACACATAGAGACGGGTTCTATTCAGTTTCGAAACCGTATGAACGACGTATTGCCATCACCAAACCCATCCAATTGAATCAATGGTTCTCAAAAACGGCAAAAACAGAAGTCGAAGATCCAACAGTGAATTATATTGTCAAACCCTCTGTTGGAACTATTGGGCAAACGGTGTTTGACACGCTTCTGAAAAAAGCGGACCACCTTGCAAAACGTCAAACGCGTAATATGAATACAAAAACCAAGACGAAAAAATCTAGGACGAAAAATATAACACGAAAAATATAACACGAAAAATATAACACGAAAAATCAAATCATCTAATAATATAAATGAAAGTATACGATTCCTTTATTTATTTCGTGATTGCTGTAAAATTCATCTATTCCGTCTGTTTTTTCACGCATTTATATTTCGTATACCTAGATGTAGAGAATGCAAATAGTATGATTGATTTGTATTCCGTATATTTTAGGGACATCTCCGAAGTCGTATTTATTGTATGCATGTCTGGATTAATGATATTTTTATTCAATCCATACATGATTGTCAATCACACGTTATATATGAACACTCATACCAAATACCTGTTTTTCATTTTTGGATTGATTTTATTGTTTATTGTCCTTGAAACCATTCTCGAACAATTACATTTGCCAATTATACCCGATGTCCCTACCATTGTTCTCGATACACCTAACATTCTACCCACAAAAAATGGAGAACTCTAAATATGGAAAATTGATATATTATTTTTCACAGAACTATATACCACATCTATACAACAAAACGAGCAACGACCAACGACCAACGACCAACGACCAACAAAAAAAGACAAAACAATGGCTGAACCAATTATCTACAAAATCAACGGAATTGAGATTACTTCGAATAATAAAATAAAAAATTACAAATACGTCGAATGTTTCTCCGAGATTTTACAAAAAGAACTCGAGAACATGAACAATTTTGACATTACTTCAACGGAAGTGGTTCAAGTGGCAAATGACTGCACACTTCGCATGGCTATTTGTCTAGGAGTTCTCGACAAGATGGAAGGCGATTATATGATAGGCGGAGTCAAACGCGGATTTACACCGCACGAACAAACCGTCATCGCCAAGTTTGTAAAGAGAGAACTCTATATACACAAAAGAATCGGAGAAGACAATCTCACAGATATTAACATCGAGAAAATACATCATAATGGTATTCGATTTTAACATCGAAACGAACGAACGAACGAAAAAATAAAATATTATTTTATATGTTAGAGTACATCAAAACCTGTTATACAATCCTGTGTGAGATGATTGATTCTATGTTTTCAGTCGACAAAACTCAATTAGAACACGAGAACCAAATGTATTGTATCATGAGCGACGGCGATTTTTTGAAACATGAAAAGCCGCAACTACAAGAAAAACCACAGATAAAACGTGAATATTCTCCTTATCGAACCGTAAATAAATGAATTATGCGGGAATATGAAATGGGTGCGTTTTTTTCATGGGTATTTTCAATAAAAATAGTCCAATGATAATGCATATAATTCCGATATACTGCAAATAATTGTCAAATCTTTCTCCCAATATAAAAAACGCGAACATACTCGTTAATAAAGTGCTTATACCGTCCCATGCATTATTTACGAGCAAGAGTGTGGACCCCTGCAATGACATGACCAGCGCATAAACAACGCCCACGTATCCGAGTATACCTACGCCGAGAAACCCCATGCCTTTATCATTCGCATACTGTTTCAGTCCATAATCGCCGATAATTTCAACGAGAGACAATCCAATGATTTGCGGTAAACTCATGTATAGTAATATGACAAATAAAATTGATAAAAAATTGTATAAACTATATAGATTATACAATACAAAGCGAACCGAAAACAAATCAAATGTCTAGATTTATACCCAAATCCAAATTCTTTATACCTAAAAAACTAAACGCGAAAGCGAATACAAATACCAATGCCACTTTTCATCCAACAGGGGATTATATGGAATCTGTGCGCGCTGCCTCCTATCTCGGTAAAAAAGGATACACGATTCCCAAAAACGTCCTGTTGGATGAAGATTATGCCTATTTGAAACGAGAACTTTTCGTGAAACCGGTCGTCATGGGCAAAGAACAAGACGAAGGCGCGTTTGCCGTGTACCGCGAAAACGAGGCGAAAATGTATGTGCCCCGGTTCTACGGAATCGAAAGATACGGACTGCCTTCCCGTTCAGAAATCCAACAGGGTGAATTGTGCGATATTGAATTCAAAGGGGATTTGCGCGATTACCAAGAGAACATTGTCAAGACCTATGTCGACCATGTGACGCAGCCCATTTGCACGGGGTCGAGTGACTATGGCGGCGGCGGTATTCTCGAAGTGCCGTGTGGCCGCGGCAAATGTCTCGGCAAAGATACGCCGATATTAATGTATGACGGCACGATTCGATTGGTGCAAGATGTCGTGGTAGGCGACTTACTAATGGGCGACGATTCTACACCAAGAACCGTTTTGACATTGGCGCGAGGTCGAGAGACGATGTATCGTGTCGATGAAATAAAAAATGAATCAAACGCCCCGCATCATTATATTGTGAATGAAAGCCATATATTATCTTTGAAAACTCCAACAGATGAAATCGTCGATATTTCCCTGTTGGACTATCTGAATCGCGTGAACCAAAAAACATTGGAACCATTGAAACCATTGAAACCATTGAAACAATTGTACGGTTACAGGATTGCGAACCAACGATTCGCTTTGAAATATTCGATTCGTATCAGCAAATTACAGGTGGATGATTATTACGGATTCGAAATTGACGGTAATCGTAGATTCGTATTGGGCGATTTTACAGTCACACATAATACGATTATGGCGTTGAATATTCTCACCAAACTGGCAGCTCCGAAACAGCCGCATATGGCGACAAAGACCATCATTCTTGTGCACAAAGAGTTTCTCATGAACCAATGGATAGAACGCATCGCCGATTTCTTGCCGAGTGCCCGTGTTGGAAAAATCCAGGCGAACAAACTCGAAATCGAAGGCAAAGACATTGTCATCGGTATGATTCAGACCCTGTTTTCCCGCGATTTTCCAACAGGGACATTTGATTCGTTTGGTCTCACCATCATCGACGAGGTGCATCATATCGGCAGCGAAATGTTCTCGCGGACCCTGCTGAAAATCGTGACGCCGTATATTCTGGGCATTTCGGCGACGGTGGAGCGCAAAGACAAACTGACGAAAGTGCTGTACATGTACATCGGCCCCAAGATTTATTCGGAAGAGCGGAGTGCGGACGATGCAGTGACTGTGCACGGGATTTATTACAAGACGTCGCCGGTAGACGACGAGTTCAATGAGACGGAATATGATTTCCATGGCCAGCCCAAATACAGCACGATGATTACGAAACTGTGCAATTACGGACCGCGCAGCGATTTCATTGTGCGGGTTCTCGCAGACACGCTTGCCATGTATTGTCATAGCAGCGAACAATCGAGTGAATTGAATGGCCAGGTCATGATTTTATCGCATAATCGGTCGCTTCTCACGTATTTGTACAAGGCGATAGAACATCGACAGATTGCCTCTGTTGGATTTTATGTGGGAGGAATGAAGGAGAAGGATTTGAAACAGACGGAGGAGAAACAGGTGGTGTTGGCGACGTATTCCATGGCGGCGGAAGCTCTCGATATAAAGACGCTTTCGATTCTGATTATGGCCACGCCGAAAAAAGACATTGAACAATCGGTGGGCCGGATTTTGCGTATCAAACACAAGAACCCGATTGTGATTGATATAGTAGACCCGCATTCGCTCTTTCAGAATCAATGGTCAGTGAGAAAACGGTTCTACAAGAAGTGTAATTATAATATTGTGTCCATTGATTCGACACAGTATAAGGGGATGGAGTTGGAAAATGGGTGGAAAACGGTGATTTCTGCGTCTTCTACCTCTGCGAAAAGTTGTATAAATGTGAGTCGTGATGATGACGACGATGACGATGATAATGATGATGACGATGGCAATGTGTTGGAAGAAAAAAAAGAAAAAAAGAAGGACACTCATCGTATCCAATCCTTGTTACTACAATCCATGTCAATGAATCTATGAATGTAATTTGATTGTATATCTGTTGTTATATATCATATATCTGTTGTTATATATCAGCCATTTGAATATTCGGATTATTAATCGTGGGATAATGTTGTTTCAAGAACTCGGCCAATTGTTTCCCCGAATTCTTTTTTCCGCGATTGGCGCAATACCATTCTCTCGCTCGATACGTATCATAATTTTTAGTAACCGCATCTAACGCCTTTTTCACATTGTTCTCGTCTGTGAAAAATTCACCCGTCACCCCCGGAATCACATTGTGCCATCCTCCAATGATATTGTAATTGGTGAGAACCGGTAGATTATAACACATGGCCTCTGTCATGACACGCGGCGAAGCGTCACTAATATTCGGAACGAACAAAAACTTGCATTTCTGCATTTCCTTTTGGAATTCATGGAAACTCATAAATGGCACGACTTTCACAATTCCCGAACAATATTCTGTGAATTCACAATTGGTACGTCCAACAATGACGCCTTTGAGATGATAATCGCGGCACATCGTTTCCAGACACCGTTTGGCAAGGTCCCAATTGCGATTGTACCATTGCCATCCCGGCACGCATTTCGAATCGGGGCTTTCATCGTCGTCCAGACAAATGTACATGAAATCGTATTCTTTTGCGATAGACGGGTCAGGTTTGTAATATCCGTCCGTGTCTTTCAAATCGGCTTCCGCCATCAACATCATCGGCAGTTTCGAATTCGCTAAAACCGGAGGAAGTTCTCGAAAACAGTAGAGCCAAGCCGTCACCATTTCAATATAATCGTGATTCTGTGTTTCGTGGAACCTGTCTTCAAATGGATTGATGATATGGTCCGGGAAATCCAAATAACTCGAAATCCCACAGAAATTCATTCCTTTTTCTTTGAAATCGGCATATGTTTGCTCGTCTTCCGAGGTTCTAAAAGGAGCGCTAATCATGATAATATTCATTTTCTTGCCGTTCTCGTCGCGCACATTCTTAAAGGGGAATTTGGCGTCGGGGACATTTGAATCGTCGACGGGCATTGATTTGGTTTTATCGTATTGGACGAGCGCATTTTCCGGCATTTGAGCTTTTGAATCAAAGTTCTCAACTTGAATGCGATTCATTCCATAGGGTTCTGTTTCATAGGATTCTGTTGGTTTTACATTTGCGTTTCTTTTCGGATAGGCCAAATATAGAACAAATTCGACCAATAAAAAGACTACAATGACGGCCAGAATAGAAAGACCCCACGATAATTTTAGTTTCATATTCCTACAGTATATTCTATTGATATAATAAAATTAAAAAGAAAAAGAAGAATAATAAAACAAAGAAAAAGAAGAATAATAAAACAAAGAAAAAGAAGAATAATAAAACAAAGAAAAGAAAAAGAAGAAAGTTAATAAATTACATAGAGAACTAAATCAAAAATTTACAAAGAAACATATAAATAAATTCATATGCAAACATCGATTGACACCTATTTATCACCTCAAATACGACCCCCGGTTTCAACAGAAGCATGGAAAGTACAATCATCCACCTCTAGTTCAATGAAACTCCACGAGAACATTCGCAAGAAATTAGAAGGATTCACTCTTTCCAAAAAAATCCCCCATATCATTTTCCACGGAGCATCCGGCTCCGGAAAACGCACCATCGTCTTTGAATTTTTGAGAAAAATATACAACAATGACAAGGCCATCATGAAATCAAATATCATGTTTGTCAATTGCGCCCACGGAGGAAAAGGCATCAAATTCATCCGCGAAGACCTCAAATTCTTCGCGAAAACGAATATCAAATACAACCGCGGCGTCATTTTCAAAACCGTCGTTCTTCAAAACGCGGATTTTCTCACAAACGACGCCCAATCCGCCCTCCGACGTTGTATCGAAGAGTACAGCAATAGCACACGTTTTTTCATTATTGTCGAGAACAAAAACAAATTACTCAACCCCATTTTGTCCCGTTTTTGCGAGATTTATTTTCCAGCATATTTGGATACAAGCATGGTAGATACGCCGCCAATCAATTTACATCAATACCATCTGTTGGACAAACCCTCTCTTCATACTATCCAACAGGGGAAAATGAAAATGATTTCAAATGCATTTCATTCGGAGTTTCGGGAAAAACTGGAGAACATTAATCGGCTTTATTCGGCGGGCATTTCTGGGCTGGATATAGTCGAGTGGATTCAGTCGACGGAACATATGGATACGATGAAAAAAACGAGTGTTGTAATGTTATTTCACAAAGTCAAACACGAGTTTCGATGCGAAAAACTGTTGATTCTTTATTTATTCAATTGTATGGCGTATGAGAGTGACCGAATGGATGCCCTGTTGGAATTGTAGGCAGGGTGGTGGGTTTATGATTATGTGGCTTTATATGTCAAAAATATGGCCACACATAACCATCCCAGATATGGCAACATACTGTATGCCGCTCTTTTGTCGACACCATAAAACTTGCTAGTAATATATGCGGCGAAGAATGCAATCGCAATCAATGATGCCAATGATGCGATTTTATTCGGAAAATAGACGAATATTGGCCACCACAGAATCAACGCGCCTAAATGGATATAAAACAGGTTCAGGTATTCGTTGCGATTGATGTTCTTGCTTGTATAGACCAGATAGGATGCATAGCCCATGAGTGCATACAAAATCGGCCAGACGGTCATAAATACCCATGGAGGCGGATTGTATTTTGACGTCGGTATTTTTCCACGCGATACGAAGAACCCGCTTCCAAGACCCAATACGATGGGTAAAAGGAGAACTATCCAGTCTTTTTGACCCAATTTCTGCGCTTCCAATCGATAATCAAAAGTGCGTTCCAACATACGTGATATAAGATATAGTAAGAATAAGAATAAATAGAAAAAATCCTTTACTATATACAATGCCGTAACTACAAAAAAGAAAATTGATGTTTATTTTCAAATATATATCCAACACATATATTTGAATATCCCAGAAAAGCAACATCCAACACATGAATCCGATGAATCCTATTGCCAATATTACCTTTTCTCCATTTTCCCAAGAATTACAAAAACATCAGGATGAAGTGTCGCAATCCATTATCGCAATATGGTGTTTGACTATCTTTCTACCGAAACGTTTGTTCTATCAAATGATGGTCCTATATATTGGGCTTTACTTGTATCGACAAAACCATTATATGCAGAACAATCTTCATCTGATACATGCAGCCATTCAATAAAAATAAATAAAATAAAACAGGATGATTTGTTTATTCGCTTATCGCTTATCCATAGGCAGCGCGCATTTCCGCGTATGTCATTTCTCTTCCAGTTTCTTTTTCAAATTTCTTCGCACCATTTACAATAATTGACATCAAACTATTTTGTATTTCATTCAAAGATTCTTTTTCTTTTTCCGACAATTCGCAGGATTTACCTTCTAATGTAATTTTCTTTGCAAGTACTTCGGCGGCTTCCTCATTTGCATTCAATACCTGTTGCAATTCTTCGAACCCTTCTTGTTCCAATTTCTCAATGACCTCTTCCACATAGACCGGATTTTGATTCTGTTTGTTTACTGTAGTAGTGTTGTTCGACATAGTGAATAAATTCAGAAACGATTTGTATATATTCATAAATGATAATTGATATTTTATTTGTATATAGTATCAATTTTTTAATTCTCTATTCTCTATTCATCCGATTTTTTCTGTTTCTCCAATTCACGTGCAACCAATTCCTCGTTGTATTTCTTGGTCTCTTCCTCCGTCGCAGGCTCTCTGCTCTCGAAATCCACCGTCTCTTTCACACCAATCAGATTCCCGTTCTCATCAATCCTCTGTGTGAGAACATTTCCACTCTTTTGCGCATTCTTGATGTTCTCTTCAATCGCCTTTTTCTTCGACTCCTTCACTCTAAATTCGAAATCAGCACGCGCCTTCTCCTCATTCTTCATCTTCTCATGGTGCAACTGATTCAACTCTTCCTCCATGAACTCGACACGCCCCGTTTTGTAAGCATCCGGGTCCCACGGAATCCACATACCAACCGGACCCACAAATATGTCGTGGTTCGGGTCGAAATCGCGAATTTTCTTACAACGCAGTTCGGCCTCTTCCTGTGTCGAAAACACGCCGCGTATTTTCAGTCCACGCACCGACGTCTGGAATTCGTTCTTCTTATTGAATTTCAAACTCAGTTCTTCCTCATTCTTGTCGACAAAATTCTTGAAATCATCATACACCGATTGCTCTTTTAGTTTCACAGACTCCTCTTGGATAAACTCGGTGTAATCCGAAATCAACTGTTCGACATTCATCTTGTACTTGAACGAAATGAAATGAATGAAATCGAAAAACTTGTCCATCGATTTCTTGAAATCCCACTGTTTGACAAACTCGTCAAAAATAAAATGTTCTCTCTGTTCGATAATCTTTTCAGGAGAAATAAATGACATGCACGCGAATTTTTGTCCAGCAATTGCCGGGTCCTCATCACACAAATCAATGTATTTAGGATTTATTTGGCCATTCTCCAAGATTTTTTTTTCAAACGACGTCATATGATTATGATATACAATTATTTAGGGTCTTTTTCTAAGTTCTTTCCAATGGATTTTTGATTTTGTCCAACAGGATTTGGTTGGTGTAAATCTTGGTTCGTGTTTTGAAAAAAAATATAGGGTTTCTATATAATGCTCGATTTTAGCGAACTTGTCAAACGCGCCGTTAAATATTTAGTCGAAGGTATTATTGTGGCAATTGCCGCTTATGCCATCCCGAAGAAGTCGCCGAACGTGGAGGAGATTGTGATTATTGCACTCACTGCCGCCGCCACATTCAGCGTTCTCGATGTCTTCATTCCTTCCATGGCTGAGTCGGCTCGTGGAGGCGCTGGGTTCTCCATCGGTACAGGAGTTGCAGGTGGTCTCCGTCTGGCAGCGTAAATTGATTCGCATCCGTAGAATATTTTCATATCGATATATGAAAATACGTATTATACCTTTCTCTATAAATCGTTATGATAGATGAGATATTCGATTCTGAAACATATATATTTTTATTTTTATTCTTTAGAAAGAATTGAAAATATATAACATTATTTATATATCATATGAAGATAGTGGTATTAGTGGTTTCTGTCATTTTATTCTTCTTGCTCACCCCGGGAGTATTGTTGCGTTTACCGAATAAAGGATCTATCTACATCGTTGCTGGAGTACACTCCCTTGTCTTTGGTCTTCTTTTATGGCTTTTATCAAAATTTGTATTGAAATCGAATATAGAAGGACTTGGACCAGCAGCTTCCGATTTTAATAATGTTATTAAAAGTAAGTATACTCTTACAGATGGAGATAATCAGAATGTAAAAATATTTAAAAACAGTATAAGTATTGATCCATATGTAACTCAGGTTATTGATGCTTTAAAAGCTGCACCAAACTTTGGGTCTGAAATGGTGATAAAAACTAATACCAAATATCCGACTAATATATTCGGTGCCACTCTAAATCTAACTCCTAAAGATTATGTTGACAAGCTTACTGATAAGATTAATAGTTTACAATCTACAGCATCTCCCCCTCCAAAACAAGAAAGTAATGTAGTTGCAGCATCTATGCCTACTAGTGGAGGAGGAGGATTTACAAATACAAATACTTCAGCCACTGGAAACATTTTTATACCAACAAACACTACAAACGCTGCAATTAGTTTAGAACAGAGACTCACTAATTTAGAAGCAAAACTTGGATTACGTTAAATAAAATAATAAACTGCAATAGTGATAGTAGATATAAATTGTGAAAAGTAACTGTACAACAATAGAATACTCGATATTTTCAAATATTCTATTTTACACCATTGTATATTATAAACTTAGGTGGTCATTTGAAATGTGAGTATGAATAAAAGTGCAACAAATTATGATTTATCATATTGCGATGTAATATTTGATAATATTTCATCCTTTACTGTTTTATTTTCATTATATCTATTGAAATAATTCATATCTCTTACATTTTCATACACATTCTCCGCAACATCACCTCTTGACATTTTAACTTTTTTAAAAAATTCTTCTGATTGTATCGGATAATGATTTAATTGAATTTTATCATTCACTATAATTGAATTTTCACTATCTATTGAATGTATTGTCACATCATCTAAATTTATTTTGTTTGGTTTACATATATATTTTGTAAGTTCGTGTAAGGTTGGTTCTCTCCATAAAATATTTTTTAAAATACTTTTAGGATGTTCAATATGACCATCCGAACCAAACATTTTCCAGTTTGAATAAATCACATCATATTTTGAATATTCATCCACCGTATCAGATAATTTATTTGGATGTCCATAAAAAAACTCATCTAAATCGCATACAATAAGCCATTCTGTATTATTTTTCAAATCTTTTTCTATAATAGTATCTTTATAAATTTGCAACTGGTGATGTTTTTCTGGTCTAAACTGGTATGTTACAATTCCTTTATCAATATACGGCTGTAATATTTCAAGAGGATTATCATCGGAATTATTATCTATTAAATAAAAATGGTCGACTCCTTGATGTATATAATGGTCTAACCATACTTTACACCTTTGCACATTTTAAACGCCCACTTTTAGGTGGGCGTATTTTAATGTACAATGGCAACAGTTACTTTGCAACTGATAAATCTCCTTTTATATCCTAGAAATCGCCAAAGGCGATTTCAGGGTTATATAATGGGCGGTTTAAAAGTGCAAAGGTGTAAAATTCATGGTTTCATTTTTGAATACAGACAATACGCATAATTTATGCTGAAATTTTTCTTTAATTATATGGGAATTTTTTTTATATATAAAATAGTAAAATAATACTAATAATAATAGTAATACTAATATTATAATAATATTTTTTTTAAGATATTGTAACAGTTTCATATATATTATTTATGAACATATTATATTTTTTGTAAAATAGTAAGACATTATTCTTTTATTTTCTATTCTGGATTTTCCAACAGGAATTCATAGCAATATCTTCTCTTGAAAAACCAGATTCTTTTTAGCGTATTTATGTAAATAATACGCTGAATTGTAAAACCATTCATACTTAATTTATTTCAAGTGTTTCATCAACATTGTAATTTATATATTATATATTATATGAAATTAATAATACTAAGTATTCTCATTTTATTTTTTGTATGTTTACTTATTTTAGAATATACAAATATTTTGAATACAATGGAAATATTTTCAAATAAAAAAAAAATATTGATTTATCCACATTCAGAATTTTCAGAACATGACGGAGGAATAACCGTTCAATATTTTTTATGTAAATTATTAAAAGATAAAAATTTTGATGTAAAAATATTTTCAAAAAATTCTATTAGTAATAACATATTTTCAGAATATACAACTACATTTGATAATGACAATACAATTGTTTTATATTGTGAAGGCATAGATGGAAACCCACTGAATGCCAAACATGTAGTTCGGTGGATTTTATCAGAATTAGGTAAAAATGTTCCATCTGATAGGTATTTATCTTGGGGTAAAGATGATTTATGCTATTATTTCCTCTCTGAAAATAAAATAAAAGAAAACCCAGATAAGGTCGGGTCTATATACAAAATTTTAACGACCATCTATTTGAAGCCCAATACATTTATTAATCAACGACGACCAAATCGTAACGGTTATTGTCATATTTTCAGAAAATCGAGTTATCATAAAAATCTAGTTCCATTTCATCCCCCTGATTCATTTGACATTGCAGGAAATTTTAAAACATATGAAGATATGGTAGAAATCTTCAATACATATAACTATTTCATTTGTTATGATCCCGCATCTTTTTTACCATGGATTGCTGGTCTATGTGGATGCATTCCGATATTGCATAAAGTAGAAAATGTATCAAAAGAACAATTTTTTACTGGAAATGGAGATACAAATTCATTATTATATACATATTATCAAACACATCCATATAGTGATTATCCTGGAATCGCATATGGTATGGAAGAACTCGATAATGCAAAAAATACAATTGATTTATTACCTGATGTATTAATGAAACAAATCGAATATACAAATAATACTTGTGTAAATTCATTTATAGAAGATATAGAACATTTTGAAGAAAATAAAAATACGATGGCAAATAATTTTTAACCTTTCAATTTCCCAGAGGGCTCACCCCGTGCGAGCCCAGGGCTTTGCGATTTATCGTAATACGTTCCTCGAAATAAATGTAAAAAGGTATAAAATACTCAATAAAATTGAGTATTTTATGAAAAACTTACGGTATTTTACACATTTTAACCTTTCAAATACCGATTATATATGGTGTAATATAACCATTTCCCTACGTTTCGTAAAAATATTTTGTGTTTCTCTGCTTCTTATATTTCTAGATCTTTTTTTAATTCTTCGTCATCAATATATGGAAACATATATTCTAATGATTTATTATTTCCAATAGATTGAACTCTTGGTATAATAATTTGATTTTCAATCATTTTAATATGACATAAACACGGACCTTTATAATCTATTACTTCTTTTATTATATGCACTTCATTATTTTTTTTAATTTCAAATGTTTTTAAACCATAACTTTCTGCTACTTTATTGAAATCAGGTGAACTCACTCCACTGTTTATGGATGACGCTATATAATTTTCTTTAAATAAATTTTGTTGCATTAATTTAATCGCCAAATATCCATTATTATTAAAAACAAATATTTTAACTGGTATATTGTAGTAAATGACTGTTTGTAATTCTTGAATATTCATTTGAAACCCACCATCTCCTGCAATTAAAATTATTTCTTTTTTATTATCAGCAATATATGCTCCAATTGCACCAGGAAGACCATAACCCATTGAACATTGTCCAGCTGCAGTAAATAATCTTGTATTTTCTTTATTTAACACAAGTGATTGGAATATACTAAACGAAGAAGACCCTGTATCTGTTACAATTGTCGTATTTGGTTTTAATGCAATCGAAAGATATTTTGAAAAATAATACGAATTTACATCACTCTCTAGATCAATATCTGTATCATATGATGGATATTTATTTTTCCAATAATTTAATCTATTTATCCAATTATTAGAAATATTTGATATATTTTTGTTCTCTATTAACTTATTAAAACTATTTAAAAAAACTGACAAATCTTCATTTATTTTTAGATCTATATCAATTATTTTTTTTTCCATTTCATTATTATCAATATCAATCATTATTTTATAAGATGTTTTTGAAAAATTACTATAATCATATCCAATATGTGTAATTGTTAATCTACAACCGAGTATAATTAATAAATCGCATTTTTGTATTGCAAAATTAGCAAATCTTTCACCTAAAATACCAATATCTCCAAAATATAATTCGTTTGAATTATTTACAATATCTTTTCCTAACCATGAAGCTACTACAGGTATTTTTGTTTTTTCTAATATTTCATTAAATATTTTTTCAGTTTTTGATAATAAAATACCATTTCCAATCACAAATAAAGGTTTTTTTGATTGATTAATTTTATTTATAATAAAATCATAATCTATTTTCTCTATTTTTTGACATTGATTCACATCATTTATATCAACTATTATATTATCATTATCTACATAATCTAACTCTTGATTTTGAATATCAAGGGGTAGTTCTACCCAAGTTGGTCCCATTCTACCAGATATACATTTTTTATATGCAATTTTTAAATTTTCTACAACATCTTCTTTTTTTTGTATACTGACTGCATAATTAGTAAATGTTTGAACGATTGGTATTATATTTAATTCTTGAACTCCAAGTTGTCTTAAATGTAACTCTTGACTATCTAAACTTTGACTAACTGGTACGTTTCCAGATATAATAAATATTGGAACACTATCTTGAAATGCACCGATTACACCGGTTAATGTATTTGATGCACCTGGACCATTTGTTATTAATAAACAACATGGTTTTTTTTGTATTCTATAATATGCATCAGCTGCCATAGCAGCGGATTGTTCCGTACATAAACAATAATACTTTATATTATATTTTGAAATAGAATTTAAAATAGGTCCAATAAATCCACCAGCTAAAGTAAAAATGACTTCTATATTATTTTTTATTAAAAATTCAAGAACATAATCACAAATTTTTATCATATATTATTTATTAATATTATTAATATTATTATTAATAATAATACTATTACACAGTAAACATAAAATAGTATTTATATAATGTGATTATACTATGTTATTTTTTTGGTGAATGAATTCTCTTATTTTCCCACATACATAATCGACATCTTCTACTGTCATACCATGATGAGCCCCCAAAAGAAATCCTTCTGCCATAATTCGGTCTGCATTTGGAAATTCTTGTAAATATTTGCGATAAACCGGATGTCTTGTTACATTACCTGCAAAACATACGCGTGTTTGTATATGATTATCTTCCAAGAAAGTAAGTAATTCGAGTCGATTTTTATACATAAATGGTATTGCCAACCAATCACTATTAAATGTATTGATCGGTAATACCAATATATCTTGCAAATCTGCCAAGTTCTCCATATAACGATTAAACATTGTCTTCCTTTTTTCGCGTATTTCCTCAATTCGCGATATTTGAACGAGACCAAATGCAGCGTTCACTTCCGATGATTTCATATTATATCCAACAGCACCATATAAAAATTTATAATCATATGGAATGCCGTCAATACTATATTCAAACCGAGTTTTCACATCTTCTGAATTATCGCCAATACGACCCCAATCACGAAACATGGTTGCTCGTTTTAAATATTTTTCATTATTTACCATTAACATACCACCTGAACCACATGCAGTAATTAAATGACTCGAATAAAAACTAGTAATGGATAGGTCTGTTACAGGAGTAGATGTAATTGTATCAGCAGAATCTTCAAATAAAATTATATCTGTTCTATCCAACAGGATTAATTGTTCTTTTAATTGCTGCCAATCTGGTTTGGAACCGACCAAATTTGGAAGCATGATGACCTTTGTGTTTTCAGTTATTTTTTCCAACACTTGATGAATAGACGGAACATATGTACCAATTTCAACATCGCAAAAAACGGGTGTTAAATCGCATTGTATAATAGGAGCCAATGTTGTAGAGAATGTGCATGCCGGTGTTACAATTTCCGAGCCGGGGTTTAATTCTAAAGAATGTAATCCTAATAATATTGCAGAAGAACCGCTGTTTACAAATAAACCATACTTTTTATTAAATAATTGTGAAACCTCTTTTTCGAATTGGACTGTTTTGGGACCAAAACCAGAAAGCCATCCATACTGTAAACATTCTATTACGGCATTTATTTCCAAGTCTCCATATGCCTCTTTTTTATTTGGAGCATACCATACTTTTTTCATTATATAATTATGAAAATATTAATTATATATTGTAAACTCACAATTTTATTTATGCGCATTCTAACAGAATGCATTCACAATTATATATACTAAATGCTAAATGCTAAATGCTAAATGCTAAATGCTAAATAGAACAATATAAAAATAAAATTATTTTTATATGCAATGAAAATACTAATTACAGGTGGAAAGGGAAATATTGCGACTATTATCAAAGATAGTTTATATCAGGATTATGATATTACATACCCGTCTCATACAGAATTAGACCTATTGGATATTCAACATCTTTCTAATTATTTAAAAGAACATCAATTTGATATTCTGATTCACACTGCAATTTGCGGAGGTAGAAGAACAAGAGAAGATGAATCCATTGACGTATATAAAAATCTACTCATGTTTGAAAACCTAATGAAATTTTCTGAAAATTTCAAAATGATTATTAATATGGATTCTGGTGCCATTTATGACCGTTCGACTGACATCTACAAAAGGAAGGAGTATGAATTGTTTACTATACCGACGGATTATTATGGGTTCTCCAAATATTTAATATACAAGAGAAGCGAATCAATACCACATATTTTCAATTTCAGAATATTCAATATTTTTCATGAAAATGAAGAGCCGACTCGTTTTATCAAATCATGTTTTAATGCAAAAAAAACGAATACTGATATAACCATTTATCACGATAAATATTTTGATTTTGTGTATAAGGACGATTTTATCATAATTCTCAAACATTATCTATCAAATTCGGAACAAACTTCTTTACAAAAAACAATAAATATATGCTATGACGAAAAATATAAACTATCGGAGATTGCAAAGATAATCATGGTTCACAATGAAGACACAAAGACAAATATTAATATTTTAAACAAAAATTGCACACACAATTATTGTGGAGATAATTCTTGTTTGAAAACGATGAATATTCAGCTTTCGGGTTTTGAACGTTCTATTGAATCCTATTTTGATAGAAATAAATTCATAAAAATAAATTACACCTTTTAACCTTTCAAATATCGATTATATAGGATAATTCAACCTTCGGTTGAACTATCTGTATATAAAAGATGATTTATCGGTGAAAAGTAACAGTTGCCTAATTACATTAAAAGATGCCCAAAGGGCTCGCCCCGTGGCGAGCACGGGGCTTTGCGACCCTTGCGGTCGGCATTTGAAATGTAAAAAGGTGTAAAACAACATACAAGAAATTCAAAATTCGAGAACATGTTATGAAAAAAATAAAATACAATTGATATTTAGGTAGTACTATAGACAATAAAAAGATGTAAAGTAATTAAAAATACAAATATAGGATGTCCTATACAATGAGTGACAATGAAAACCAGACGTATTCAATCTACGTGGTGAATTTCCACGACGAGGAACGCAAACAGCGCATGATTTCCAGGTTCTCCTACAATGATTTGTCTGTGAATTTCGTGCCGCCAGTCTATCTGTCCGACCCGCGCATCTCCTCATACGACATCAGCGATTTCGAACGCCGCAGTTGGACCATTTTTTTCCAACACAAGGATTCTGTACGCCATTTCTACGAAAATACGACCGACGATTACGGCATCGTCTGCGAAGACGACGTCTATATCAGCAAGACATTGAAAACGGACCTTCAAGAAATCATGCGCGGATTCAGACACCATAAATTCGACATTCTCTTACTCGGCTATTTATGGCCGTATTCTCTGGATACGGACGAGAACCCTTATTTTCCGCGCGTTCTAACAGAAGCGACACAAACATCCCCTGTTGGATTTATTTACCGGAAATATCCGGATGATTTATGGGGTGCACACATGTATATGTTTACGCGAGAACATGCTCGCAAAATGCTGGAAAGGTATACTGCCGAGTATGCGTTTTCCTGTGTAGGAACGGACCGGCCGTTTTGCACCGACTGGCAATTCACGAAATGGGGGAATCGTGCATTGGTCGTGCCTATGTTGGGTGTAGAAGAAGGCGAAGTGAAGACGGACCATGAAGGACAGTCCGATTTTCATAGATGGTGTTGCGTCGCGAATTATTCGGAGGATAGATTTGTCTAAAAATTGATATATTTTTTTTTGATTATTCTATTTCACACGCTTCATCAGCAAGAACACAAACCATCCAAAACGCAAACTCAAACGCAACTACAAACAGTCAAAATGGACCAATTCATCATGCACGAAATCCCTAATAACCGAATGATTTCGGAAATATACGTGTACCCGCACAATGAAGCGATGAATGCACCGCAGTTCAGTATTTCGCTATGGTACACGACTCCTCGGCAGAGCATGGTAGTCAAGAATCTGCCAAAAGGATGCAGCGGTGTCGATTTATTCAACGTGTTTTCCAAAATGGGCTGGATTACGCATATTGAAATCGAACATCAGAAAACGGCCTACGTCTACTTCGACTACTGGTACTTCACGCCCGAGTCGATGAATTTGCGCGACGAAATGATGAAATGTTTTCCACGCGAATATAAAATGCCCGGAAACAAACTTCTCATCTCACCCAACACTGACCCTCAACTAGTCTATCAACCTATCATTCTTGGATAAATCGCAAAAATAAAAACCACAAAAAATAAAAACAGGGTTGGTTCCATAGTATATTCATCATATACTATAGAATTTTTTTTATTCATTTTCTATGTTTTGTCTATTGTATTGTATTTCATTTCATTGCATTTTCCATAGTATATGAATATAATATGGAATTTTTTTATTTTTTTTACATAATTGTATTTCCACTCTTTAGTTGGAATATGCTACGCCCGCCATGCCGCTCATGACACGGAGAACGTTGTAGTTGACGGCGTAGACACGAACCTTGGCAGTGGCAACACCGGAAACAGTAGGAGAAGAAAGGACAAGCTGAAGGACGGCATTGTCGATTCTGGAGAAGTTGCAAGAACCAGAAGGCTGGTGCTCCTCAGGGCGCAGGGCGAAGGAGTAGACGTTGATTCCAGTATCCGGGGCACGGGTGTGGTGCTGGAAAGGCTGGACAACATCGAAATAGGAACCTTCACGCTCAGAGAAACGGTCTTGGCCGTTCAGCTGAAGCTTGGCAGTGACAACAGGGTTCTCACCCCAGCAGTGCATATCGAGGGCAGTCTCGGCAAGAACGAATGTTCCGGCATCAGAGAGACCAGAGGCACTGACACTACCGGCTTGAGCACCGAAAGGTGTATCAACAGTAGTTCCAGAAGACCATTGGGTGCTCTGGTATAATCCAGCGCCAGAAATGTCAACAGCACCAGCCATCTGGAAAAGACCAGCGGAGGTGATGAAGCTTCCAGAACCGGCAGTCTCAGCAGGTCCTCCGAAGGCGTGGATGGCGTTAGGAAGGGCATCGATGGAGTCTGTGTAGTTGAAAGGCTGGGCACCGAGTGTCTTGAAGAGGACAGAGTCGGCAGAAAGGGAAGCGCAGTAATCAACGTTGGCATCAGGCTGGACAACCCAGACAAGCTCCTTGACAGGGTGGTTGAAGTTGAGCTTGATCTTGTTGGAAGAAGATCCAACAGACTCATCACCAGTGAACTGAACTTGCTCAATGAGGTACTCATGAGGGTTCTGGGCCATCTTGCGGCGCTCATCAGTGTCGAGGAAAATGTAGTCAACATAGAGAGAGGCAGCAACAAGAGATTGTTGGTAAGCATTGCTGACAGACTGTGTTCCAGAGGCAGCAATAAGGGAACCGACAGCCCAGAGACACTCACCAATAGGGCGAAGGTCGAGGTTGATCTTGACCTCGTGATACTGAAGAGCAATCAGAGGAAGAGCAAGACCAGGGTTGCGGCAAAACCAGAATTGAAGAGGAACATAGAGAGTGGTCTCAGGAAGAGCATTGCGAGGAGCGCAGACCTGGGTAGGGGCTCCAGAGGCAGCGCAAGGACCAGCAATACCAGCGAAGGTAGGGTCAGTGATGTAGGTAAGCTGGGTGGTGTTTCCAATCAGCTTGAAGTACCCGCGTTGTTGCTCAGAAGACTGTGTGAGCTGGTTCCAGATGTGGAGCCAGTCACCGTATTGTCGGTCAATGCGTTGACCACCAATCTCAACCTCGACCTGGGCAATGAGTTGCTCACCAATGAAGTCCAACCAACGAGCATACACTTGGCCGTTTGTGGCCATGGAGGTGTTAATCTCAGGGAGAGTCACCTGCAGGTATGTGCGGTAAGCAAGATCTCCGTTTCTGGAGATGGTGCAGGTCACACGGCGACCAAAGTCAGCCTGACCAGAGAATGTCTGCTCAATTGACTCAATCGCAAAGTTGGTGTGGCGTCTGTAAGACACCTTCCAGAAAGTAATCTCAGGGGTTCCAGTAAGGAACACGTCTTGTGCGCCATAAGCGACCAGTTGCATCAGAGCACCTCCCATTTCGGTATATACTTGCTAAAGAAAAAAATCTGGGAAAATTACGTATTTATAAAATTAAAAAGGAATATTTGAAAATAAATCTTTATTTCTATTTTCAAATTGAATTTCCTAAAGAATGATAATCACAATATCTCTATAGAAAAGAATCGGCCAAACACTATTTTTTGACATATTTACGCAGTAAATCTTGTGTTATATGAGAGACATGTTATTTCTTATAAAATCCTCTAAATAATTGGCTTCGAATATTTCGCGTCGGTTCTCGTGTTTCTTTATGAAAATGTATGCATCCGAATCTTTGGATTTTTTCACACTCCATCCATGCTCGATTGCATTGCATATAAATATCATTTTCTGGAATTTGCGTTTGTCCATTTCAATATTGGTGTTTTTATGATTGAATGACATGCTCTTTATATTTGATGCGAAATCGAAAACAAGAAAAACACGCAATTTTTATGGTTTGTAAGAAAAAGATGTCTAAGATAAAATCAAGAATATAGAAAAACAAATCATTTTATAAAAAAGACCACCTAACCAATTATGAACCATCCTCCCCATCCAAATCCGAATCATTCCAACACAAAAACATATTCGATTGACGAAAAACACGGCGACCTACTCAAACAGTTCCAATCGAATGAAGAAGTTCTCATTCCAAAAATCAAACAGGAAATCGAGAACTTGAAACGGAAAGCAAAGAAACTGAACGTCTCTCAAATCGACATATATATGGACATCAAAGACAAAATCCATCAAAAACGGGAGAAAATCAAACAGTTGAAATTGGAAAGCAAGAAATACCTGTTGGAGAACTCGGCCTATATTTTCGACTATTTCGAGAAGAAAAAAGACATTTCCATCGGAGGCGGCAAACAAAACACCAATGTTCTCAATTCGTTCTTCAAAATACGTGCAAAAAATCAGGACGCCGCCAATCCAGAATCGAATAAATATACCCAGTCCAAACTCTCCTACAACAACTACTGGAAAAACGTGGAGAACGAAATCTTGAATTTCAATGACTACGTCGTTTCGTTCGACCGGTGCCATGCATGCGGGAAAGGCGAGCTCATTCCCCAAGACGAAGAAGGCATCATGATTTGCAACAGCGAATCCTGTGGGAAATTCGTCGTATATATCGTGGATTCGTCTAAACCCACGAATAAAGAACCGCCCAACGAAGTCTCCTACACGGCTTATATTCGACTCAATCATTTCAAAGAAATTCTGTCGCAATTCCAGGCCAAAGAAACGACACAGATTCCCGAAGAAATCATCGGCAATATTCGCGCAAGAATCAAAAAGGAGCGTATCCAACAGTGCGAGCTCGATTACGACAAGATGCGCGAAATTCTGCGGAAATTAGGTTACAACAAATATTTCGAGCACATCCAATACATCAATTCGCTGTTGGGAATCAAGCCGCCGATTATGAGCGAGGAGCTGCACGATACGCTATGTGTTCTCTTCATTGAAATTCAGAAACCGTGGGCGACCCATTGTCCACCGAATCGCACGAATTTCTTCAATTATGCGTACACACTCTATCAATTATGTACCCTGTTGGATCAAGTGCAGTATTTGCCGTTTATACCGATGATGAAAGACCGTGAAAAACAGTTGGAACAAGACATGATTTGGAAGAAAGTGTGCTGCGATTTAGACTGGGAATTTTGTCCAACAGTGTGATTTTGAGAAAACATGATTTTATTCATTATGAATAAAATCCGGTAAGTTGAGCTATTATTATTTCTTGTGCTTTTTTGTGCTTTTTTTACCACCTATACTTTTTGTTATCAATGTCTTTTTTGTTTTTTCTATGAGTTTACTTTTTCTTGTCTTTTTTGTTTTACTAGACTTTGTTTTCCTAGATAATGACTTTATCAATCGATTGCTTTTTACATCTAATTTTTCTGGCATTCTCATAATTTCCAATTCATCTAATTCCATCGGTTCTAATCGATAGACTGTTTGATTTGACGTTTGATTACAATGATCCGCACCTAATGCCGTATATGTTTGAAGTTCTCGTAATGTTAATCCTCTGGATAATTCTTCTGCCATAAATTTATGTATTTTTCCGGCTTCTTTTAATTTATAAAAGACCGAATTCGGTTGTTTAGTTTTCCACCATTCTGGTATTACTACCATTATTGACACACCTTTTATAATTAATTTTACAAGTGTTTTTCCACCGGGTTTCACGTACCTTTCATAAGAATTCCCCTGCCAATCTGCGGGTGTATCATCCTTACATTCAACAAATAATTTATTGAAAGGCCACTTGATGGCATTTCCAGTGAAATGATTATGATGATAAATGATAAAAGGAATATATTTACTATTCTCTTCTAAAAACTCTTTTGCGGTTATATCATCATATGCAATGGTGTCAAATACAATGATTTTCTTTAATAGGTCTGAATATTCATTAGTCATATGTGGTAATGGTGGTTGTGGTTCTTGACTAATTGGTGGAAGTCGTAATCGAAATCGTTCTACCGTTGCTGGATTCAAATTGATACAACCATGAAAAATGTCATTCATATTTGTAACATTACCAATATCCCAAGTTTCTAACGATTGATTAAAGTTTTTACAGTTGTAAAACATGTATTTCATATTTGTAACCTGACTTGTATCAAAATTCAATGGTTGATTAAAGTTTTTACAGTTGTAAAACATATGTTCCATATTCGTAACTTGACTTGTATCAAAATTCAATGGTTGATTAAACTTTTCACAGTCGTCAAACATGTATCTCGTATGTTTAACACGACTTGTATTAAAATTCAATGGTTGATTAAACCTTTTACACCCTAAAAACATACGGTCCATATTTGTAACCTGACTTGTATCAAAATTCAATGGTTGATTAAACCTTTCACAGTATAAAAACATGTATTTCATATTTGTAACTTGACTTGTATCAAAATTCAATGGTTGATTAAAGCTTCTACAATCGTTAAACATGTATTGCATATCTGTAACCTGACTTGTATCAAAATTCAATGGTTGATTAAAATATTTACACCCATAAAACATTGATGACATATTTGTAACCTGACTTGTATCAAAATTCAATGGTTGATCAAAGTTTTCACAACCGTGAAACATGGAATTCATATCCGTAACGCGACTTGTATCAAAATTCAATGGTTGATTAAAGTTTTCACAAATGTAAAACATTGATTCCATATCTGTAACATTACTTGTATCAAAATTCAATGGTTGATTAAAAGAATTACATCTGTAAAACATTTGTAACATATTTGTAACCTGACTTGTATTAAAATTCAATGATTGATTAAAGTTTTCACAGCTGTAGAACATTGATTCCATATCAGTAACTCGACTTGTATCAAAATTCAGTTTTTTATTAAAGTTTCCACACAAACAAAACATTTGTGACATATTTGTAACATTTTTAGTGTCCCAATTCAATGGTTGATTAAAGCTTCCGCAGTCCAAAAACATTTGTGACATATTTGTAACCCGACTTGTATCAAATTTCAATGGTTGTTCAAAACTGTAACAATCAGAAAACATTCTTCCCATATCTGTAACTCGACTTGTATCAAACTTCAATTCTCGATTAAAGTTGCCACACCCGTAAAACATTCCTTCCATATTTGTAACATTTTTAGTGTCCCAATTCAATGGTTGATTAAAATCTGGCCATGACCGAAACAATTCACTCATATCCGTCACTCTACTTACATCCCAATTCGTAATAATTTCTCCATTTAGTCTTGCTACTGATAATCTATCTCTAATATTATCATCTGTAATGGGCTCCATATATACATTATATACATTATATTCATAAAAATGATAGACAACCTATATTATTCTACACAATAATGTAAGTCTATGTATCCAACAGTGTAAATCTATGGAATTGTACTTTCGAATTGATTTCTATCTTGATAAAAGAGACCACGATAACCAGAATTGTGTTCTGTTATTGGCAATTCATAATCATATCTAACAATGTTTGCCTTATATTTCATGGCAAATTGGTTGACAATTACATCCATATACTCTTCCGATGAATTGTGCGACATCTCCAACAATTCTTTTGCACCATCTTTTGATAATGCAATGGCATGTAAACATGCCGATTTATTTTCAGATACGGTTTCCACTGTATAACCATCGATTTTTATATCCGATGGTGAATGTTTTGCTGGAATGGATTCACAAATACCTAAATAAAAAATCATTTTGGAAATATTTTCATAGGGTATGATATTTTTCAATTGTACATCCTCCCATACACCAATATCATCTTCAAATACATACCCCCATTCATCTTGTCCATTGATAATGATTTCATATATCGCTTGCATGCTAATTTTATTAGACAATACCTTATTTTCGTGTTTGATACAATTAAAAAAATGAACCCGAAACACGATTTTTTCCAACACGGATTTGCTGTATTGTGCACGTTTGCTATTTTCATCGCATGTTAATAAATACGCGTTTCTCACAGATTCGGGCGCATTCTTTCCATGGATTCGGTATTATACATGAATACATAAATAAGTACAAATATCAATCCAATAATTAAAAGTTTATTCTATAATTTCATATATATAATACGAGAAAAATCTATTTCTTGTATTATATACACCTTTGCACTTTTAAACCGCCTATTATATAACCCTGAAATCGCCTTTGGCGATTTCTAGGATATAAAAGGAGATTTATCAGTTGCAAAGTAACTGTTGCCATTGTACATTAAAATACGCCCACCTAAAGTGGGCGTTTAAAATGTGCAAAGGTGTAAAAATTACAGAATCATATATTCACATTCTTTATCGCTCATTGACCGCGAAGATTTACACCTTTGCACATTCAAAATGCCTACGAAGTCGGCAGATTTGAGTGAGGAAGGTGATGCTGATTGCGCATTAAAAATGCGCAATGGTGTAAAACGGCACACCATTTTAATTCTTCAACGGTTTAAATCAATCAAACGGTCCAGTCCATTACATTTCTCTATTTTATTATCTATCTCTTCTTTTGATAGATATAACCATGGTTTATGAACACCAAAACTATCATCGTTATAAACAGTTTCCACTGAAAAATTTTTGCCTTCTTCAAATGTAGGAACATTCATGTTTATATCTGTATGTGTAAAGTATAAATCTTCACCAATATTACTATTATCATAAGGATATTTATCGATAATTTCCAACATTTTGCTTTTTCGTCGTAGCGATAAACCTCCATTGCCAATTTTTTGATTTTCCCAAGGAGCTCCTACATAATCATATTCCAAGAACCTATTGATTTGTTCTTTATTTTCAGGACATATCATACTATCTGTTTGAAAAATTAAAAAAACATCTGTTGGTATTTTTGCGTAGAAATCCTTATTTGTCGTGAACAATTTATTATAATCAAAAATACTTACATTATCTACTTGTAAACTTTTCATCGTGATTCTTTTTCTATTGTTTTTTAAAACTTCATTCTTTTCGATTATATCTTTTATATAATCTTCATTTAGATTGCCATGAAAAATTAAAATCATCCAATCATCTGATAAATTTCTCATGAAATTTTCCAATACAAATTCAAGAGCTGCATGCTTACGCGGTTCTATAATCACTGCCGTATATTTATACGTATACGTATCAAAACTTTCTCCATTGAAATCATACAACATCAACATCATTACGATAATTAATAAAATTAAGAGAATTACAAATATTGATGTAATTATCTGTTTTTTTTTCATATATCATATAAACATATTTTTATTTTATACCAGTGAATATTTAAAATCGTTACTGATGTCCGACCCTTAGAGAATTAAAATGTTCCATTTTAATTCTTCAAGGGTTTAAACCGATGAAAATCCTATATGAAAAACATAAATAACAAATTACGATTCATCAAATTTTAGTTTCATCTTCATACCAATAAAATTGATTTATTATTTGAGAACATGCCACATTTCATACAATGTAAAATTATCAAAGAATGAACCTATTTATCCTGTCGCTTTCTCAAATAGAATGCGCCAAGTATATGTTCGATAAACACATCGTCAAAATTATTCTGGAAGCCGTGCAAATGCTGTGCACCGCAAAACAAATTCTAAATCCAACAGAGCATGTTAATAAAACCCCTGTTGGAGAACCTGAAATAAAACTCTACAAAATTTCGCACAAGAATCATCCTGTGTCCATTTGGGTGCGCTCGTCTCTTACGAATTACATGTGGACGCTCGATTTAGTGGACGCCATGCACGAAGAATGGAAATATCGGTACGGACATCCCGCAGATAAACAGCACAAATCGTACCCGGTTGCCATGTATCTCCGTAAACATGCACCGAAAGCCGACGAGTTTCCCTACAAGGGATTGACGCCGTTTGCACAAGCGATGCCCGACGAATACAAACGCATTGATGCAATCGGTGCGTATCGCAATTATTATCAATCACCCGAAAAACGCAAGCTTTCCTGTTGGAAAAAACGCGAAAAACCGGAATGGTTCTCTTAGAAAGATAAAGACAAGATAAAAATAAAGACAAAATAAAACAAATGTATAAATAAAAGAGTCCTTTTTATTTATGCAAGAAGAAAAAGAAGAAGAAGAAGAACAAGAAGAAAAAGAAGAAAAAGAAGAAGAAAAAGAAGAAGAAGAACAAGAACAATTATTGTCAACTCCTACAAATAAGCCCTCCTACGTCTACATTCTCGAATGCACCGACAAAAGCACCTATGTAGGAGCAACCGTCGACCTTGACCACCGTCTCCGTCAACACAATTGCGAAATCAAAGGCGGTGCAGTGCAAACTCATCGTAAAGTGGCAATGGGACATCATTGGAGACGGGTATGTCATATCAAAGGATTCCCCGACTGGAAATCAGCCCTGCAATTTGAATGGGCAGTGAAATACTACAGCCGCAAAATCAAAATAAAACGCAACGAATTGCCAATTCAAAAACGTATTCTCGCTCTCCACAAACTCACGAATGAAATGGACCGACCTACCTCGAAATCCGTATCTTACAAGGAATATATCGGCGGCAAACCAGTTGTCGTCTGGGAATAATATTCAACAAAATCGCGCAGCGGATTACAAGGCAGATACATGGACCACTTTTTGTTGCCGGTTCGCTATTTTCTTCGGCACCCATTTCTTGAATTTGGAATGAAATACACATTCCATGTTCACGCGTTTTTTCAAATCCACATATTTATCCACCTCCGTATTTTCAAAATCATCTTCGTCATCGCTTTCTTCAATCGCATCCAAACATGCATTCTCCTTTATTTTTCGAAAAATACCGTTCATGAATACACTCGTATGATAATTCGAAATATAGGCAACTCCGCAATACACCAATTCTTTTCCTCTGCCATATGCGTACAAGTGATATATATCATATTGCGTATCTGCGCCAACAACAAACACTGTAGGAGATTTGTATTGCGGTTTGTATAAAGCCATGGATATAGGGCGTCTACTGATTTGATTCAAAGAGTCGTCGTTTGTTTTGATATTATTCACCTGCATCGACGTAGTCGTCGTTTTATATTTTCTTACAGGTATTACATTCAGATAAGGGAGTGTCTGATTCAATGCGCGATACTGCACATGATGCAGCGGATACTGGGTCACACATCCAACAGGGTCAAATGATTCGTTTTCTATGTTGGACGGAAATAAAGTGGCCATTGCAATGTGCACATGTTGGCAATACGGTGCCGATTCGAAATAATTCGCCAACATTCCCAGTTTTTCGCTGAAAAAGATTTGTTTGGTGGGTGTCCCTTTGTAGACCAACACGTCGTCTATCAAAAATACGTGTGACTGCGTATCCACCGAAACGGCCGCAATATGCACCGACGAATTGATTCCTACACAGGCAATCGAGCCGTCCATCCATGTGCCATGAAATACGGTTCCGTATGACAATGAATGTGTTTTGATGTCTAGATGCGTGTTCGTATGAATCAAATAGATATGGCCGGGTTTTTTTTCACGATTCAATTCAATCATGAAACAAACATCTTTTTCTCCGTAAAAGGTGTACCACAACAAACATTTTTTTCCAACAGGGATTCCCATGCAAAGGTCGTAGTCGGAAGAAACCTTCCTATGAGGGGTCGTTTCATAGGAAAGTTCAATTTCGGGGAATCGTGCCATTAATTCATGTGCTTGATGAGAACTGAGGCATTGCATTATTGTTTCTAAGATAGATACGGAGGATGCCTTTATATGTATATCGACCATATTATGAAGCCCATTTACCGGATTCGAAATAATAACAAACCTGTTGTTGTATCATCAACTACAAAATGTCAATACAAACAAACAACATAAAAAAAATACACATGATTTCTGTAGGATAAATATACGATGACTACAAATAACAAATATAAAATCGTATATGACGATAGAAAATTATACGAGACGATGGATGAAGAAAAAAGTCAAAGTCAAAGTCAAAGTCAAAGTCAAAGTCAAAGTCAAAGTCAAAGTCAAATACCAAAAATTCCCGAGATTCCGAAGAATCAAAGACCGTCGACAGAAGCAAAAAAACTCATTCACACCGAATATTCAAACGATATTTATTTACAACTCCAACAGTATAAATCGAACCATCCGAAAACAAAGGTCTATTTATTGACCCCTTGTTTTGGCGGCATCTGTTGCGTGAATTACGTCGTTTCCCTCATGAAGTCGATTGAATTTTTCAAACAGATTGACATTCCGCTCGTCGTCGAATTTTGCAAAAACGACAGCCTGGTTTCTCGTGCCAGAAATAATTTGGTCGCGAAAGCAATGACTGACCCAGAATGCACCCACATTTTCTTCGTCGACAATGACATTACCTGGAATGCGTTTGATATTTTAAAACTGGTCATATCCGAAAAAGATTTGGTCGGCGGTGTATATCCCCTCAAGAAATACGACTGGTCAAAATGCATGCAACCCTCATTTTTCGAAAAAACGATTTCCAGGAAAAACGGTTCCCTATTGGCCGACAAAGTCTCCGACGAAGACATGCTCCAACACAATCTTCTGCATTACAATATTAACTACATTGATTCTGTACTGAATATTGATAATAATTTGGCCAGAGTCAAACATTTGGCGACCGGGTTCATGATGATACGTCGCCAGACCATCGAGAAGCTAATGCTCGCGCATCCGGACACCAAATACGTCGACGACGTCCATTTCCTGCATCCAAATGAGAATGCAATGGCATATGCCCTGTTTGATTGTGGTGTGCGCGAGGGACATTATTTTTCGGAAGATTGGATGTTTTGTGACCGATGGACAAAAATCGGCGGCGATATTTATATCGACGTATCCATTAATTTGATTCATACAGGGAGCGAAGATTACAATGGCTCATATTTTGCATCAATCGTCTAATGTTATATTATTGAAGACAAAGATGTAGGCATATGCCATTCCATAACATATGAATATAGTGGTGAAAATGGTATATACAAAGCGAATTGTCTCGATGGCCGCGATTTCACTGTCTATGTTTTCTTGAGAATCCTCTTCATTCTCATGATTGACTGCAACAATGCAATATTTAGAAGTGTGTCCAATTTGTTTGCACTTTTTACATTGCGTTTTGGCTAGGTTCTTGCACTCGATTCTTTTTTCATTATTGATTTTTACAAATGTATTGTGATTTGTATAAATCCTGCGTTTCAATCCGGAACTATAACAGTATTTGCAAAATGGCATATCGATAGTATAAAGAATGAATGACGAATTGTTTATTTTATTTACAAAAAATTATACAATTTTATATACCTACATTATAGAATTGTACAAAATAAAACCGAATGAGTCTTCGTTTGCATGATACATCTGAATCCTATATGTTGACCTTGGTTTCTGTCCTACACGGGGTTATTATTCCATTAGATGCAAAAAACATTCCCCTGTTTGAGAACCTACGTATTTTCAGCGAATCGGGCGACTTTTGTGAAATCGAAATGTCAAAAGCAAGAGATGCTCAAGCTCTACGTAAAAGCAGTGAAATGTTTCGCCGGGATTTTCCAAGAGGAAGTGCATTGCCGGTTCTCGAACAGTATGCCGATTCGCATCAATTGAAACCTTCGAAACGCCGGATTCATCACGACATTACTTATGATAAAATATTTTCGATGAACCGGCCGTCTATATTTATGTCGTTGATAGACAAAGTGTTTGGAGAAAGCGGGATTTTTCTGGTTTCGGTTCATAAGAAGGTTTCGATTCATAAGAAGGATTCGATTCATAAGAAAATGATGAATTCAATTTCCAGAAAATCAAATTCCAGAAAATCAAATTCCAGAAAATCAAATTCTAGAAAATCAAATTCCAGAAAATCAAATTCTATAAATTCTGAAAAAGATTTCTCGTGGGTTTTCCAACAGGAATTCCCTGTTCTGAATCTATTGAATCTGGACGATTTGACTGTTTTTGAAAATATATTAGCGAATAACAATGCAAGTGCAAGCGCAAATGAATCGATTGTCAACCAATTGCGTCGATTGTATGAACCATTAGAACCTTATACGACACGCAAAGAAACCATTTTGAAATATAATACAGACGAAGAAGAGAAAACACACTTACTGCAACAATTGGACAAACATTTCAAACAGGAAATTTCGGATTGGAATCTTACTATACACGGAAATATAATAACATCCATTAAAATGAGTTTTTTATTCAAGGTTCTCCAACAGATGTTTTTGAAAGATGAGAAGTGGATGACAAATGAAAAAAATATAAAATTCAACCTGTTGGATTATACTTGTAGCGATGTATTGTTTACGGATATTCCGAGTGTTCCGGATACACGTACGAAACGCTTTGGATAAAGAATGATGGTAAAGAATGATGATGGTAAAGAATGATGATGGTAAAGAATGATGATGGTAAAGAATGATGATGGTAAAGAATGATGATGGTAAAGAATGATGGTTGAAAGGAATCTATTCATTCGATTTTGTTTTTGTGTTTTTTTTTGTTTCATTCATTTTCATTTTTTTCATTTTCATTTCTTTGGTTTTCATTTGTTTCATTTTTGTTTTTTTGGTTTTCTTGGTTTTCGTTTGTTTTCCAATATTGAATCCAATCGATGTGTTTGGAACAAAGGGGGTTTTTGGAGGTGTTGGATTCAAATTTGCACGTTTGTTGAGAGGCGATATTTTTTTCTTTTTCGTTATTGTTAATTCTGAGATATTAGATAATTTCAATGTACGTTTTTTATATTTATGCGCAACAAAATATTGAAAATATAAGTAGTTTTGGGCAAGTAATCCATCTATTGGATACATATCATTATGCCCATTACTTCCATCGAGTATAAATACATCACCATTATTTAATTTCACTATATTCAAAAAATGGCCTATTAAATTTAATTTTCTAACAATTATAATGGTAATATGTCCAGGTAAAAGCCTCTCTGCAAACAACCGCATAGAATCTTTTATATTCAATAGTATGGATTCTCTACATTCGCTCTTAGTAATTTTATCCATTTGTGCGAAGGGACCTCTAAAAAATCCTTGAAAATTATGTCGAAGTCCATATTCGTGTACCAATTCTTCAATGTTTAATCCCCATAATTGCGCTTCGAATCTATCAATCAATCCTGCAAGAGCAAGTGAACTCGGTACACAATTGACGCCATCAATCCCTTCGATTTGGATGCATCGTTGTAATGGCACCCACGTTTGGATGATTTTGTTTACATTCTCATCAATCGGTAGTTGAAAAATACTATATCCATCAGGTGCGATGGGTAATTCACTTGGTTGTTGCATTCTATCTAATATTATATACTATATAATATTATTATATTATTACAAAATCTGTTTAAGTTGACAAATCTGGTCTTGTGTCAATGTCTCCGGAAATACGACATCGAATTCAATCACTAAATTTCCTGTTATATTGTCCCGAATCATACCCAATCCCGGCAAGACTTTTTTGAAATTCGGTTTGATGATGGTTGTGTTTACCATATTATTGAACTGAAGCAATTTTCCATTCACATGTTTTATATCAAACATAAATCCGCACAACGATTCTTTCAATGTAACCGTCCGTTTCAAATACAAATCATTATCATGTCTTTCGTATCCAGTGTTGTTTTCTATTTTCACCACAATTTGCAAGTCTCCAACAGTGTGTTCATTGTGGGCATTTCCCATGCCCTGTAATAGCAATGTTTCGTTTTCCTGAATTCCTTGTGGGATATTGACAGAAACGGTTTCGATTTCTGTGACATGTAAGCCGTTCCTTAGTCGGGACCGCTCAATTTCTACCAATATGTCGCCGCCGGAATATACTTTTTCCAACGGAACAGTGACTTGTTTGGTAATTGGATTTGGTTTTTGATGTGAGGCGGATGCAGAGGTAGAGGCAGAGGTAGAGTTGGATGCAGATTCTCTTTGTGGCGTTGAATGGAACTGTTGGAAAAACTGGTCGCCAAATAAATCCGCGCCCATATTCATTGCCATTCCGGGATGCATTTGACTCATTCCCATCGGACCCATATGAAATACTTGAACACCTGGACCAAATGGACTTCTTGCCATATTCACTCCTCTCATTCCTCCCATATTCATTCCTCCCATATTCATTCCTCCCATATTCATTCCTCCCATATTCACTCCTCCCATTCCACCCATATTCACTCCTCCCATATTCATTCCTCCCATATTCACTCCTCCCATTCCACCCATTCCACCAAACATCATGTTAAAAATATCATTTATGTCTCCTATACCTATATCTCCCCCCATTCCATTTAATTCCGCATCGTACCGATTCCTCGATTGCGGGTCTTTCAATGTCTCATACGCTTCATTGATTTCCTGGAATTTAGATGTAGCCTCTTCTAAATTATTCGGATTCCTATCCGGATGATATTTCAACGACAATTTCATGTAGGCTCTCTTGATGGCCGCATCTTCCGTATCATGAGCAACTTCGAGAACATCGTAATAATTTCGTTTGTTATTGGACATATTTTCAATATATGAAAATATGTATGAATTATTTCCCTATTGTTTTACACGAAATAAATATCATATCTAAGACGAAATACGTTTTGTAGGAATTTCAACATCGACAATGTAAATCGAATTCTCCGTCACCACAATATACTCCTTCCCCACCTTGAAAATCTTTGCAATCGGACTCGTATACTCATCCTCCGATTTCACCAACAACTTTTCCTTGTTCTCTCTTACACCAATAATCGCCGTCTTCTCTAGAGAACCTGTCCAATAATCATACAGAACAGGCCTGTCTTCAACAATCGCCAACTTTGCCGCCTGTAACAGAGTGTTGGTTTCAGGCAATCTATATCCATTTGCGGTCGTATTCGCCGTTGCCACTGTATTTACATTTGCATTCGTATTCGCACCAGACATTAATTTATAAAGTATACGTTAAAAACTCCTCTATATTTATTCACGTCAAATACAATATTTTGATTTCACTATATTCACAATAAAAGATTTACGGTTTTCTTATTATATATTCCATTCCATATATCACAACCCAAATGGAGAACCTTGCGAAACTTTGCAACCGTTTGCCCGCCGTATTGATGGACAAAATTCTAGAATACCAAGGATTTCACTGTTGGAGAAATGGAAAATATATAGCAAGGATTTCCCTGTTGGATCCCAGATATCAAACACTGTTGGTACGGAATCGTATCTATTTACCCTATTTCGAGCCCGACGAGTTTCGAACGTCGGTATACATCAACAAAGAAATAGAGAAAGTTTCGATTTCCATTTTGTTTGAAATCGTTTTTCTTCCCAATAATGAAATATTATGGATAATGAATATTTACAAAGTAAAAATAAGTTTATACAAAAAAATTCCTTATATAAAAAAAGTCCGAAACCGGGCCCAATATAGAATGTTATAGTGTATTTTTTTATTGTTTTATTGTTTTATTTTTTTATCGTGTGAATGCGATGGTGCGTTTACGCGGCTTCGTCTTTTTGATTTTTACTACCAAATCCGCATCTTTCTGTAAATAAATTTCGTCGTATTCTTTTTCCAACATGTTTTTCACAAACTCAAACACAAACAATAGAACCGCTTCACTGCAATTGCCGACAATCAAACAGCTGCCTGTTCGAAAAATCATAAAGGAAACGACCGTGTATTTTTTCATGCGAATCAAATCTTTCATTTTCACGCCGCGGTCTTCATCCAAGATACGACCGTCTTGCTCCGCCGTATTGATTCCAAGCCATTCCTTGAAATAATATTTGCATTTGACTCCCGGATAACTACAAGGGTCATACGCCGCTTCGATTCCGTATTTTTCGCTTCTCAGAATTGCCATTGTTTTTTCGCGATGAATATAGAAGCCGCAATTGAAATTCGAATTAATGAGAACACCGTTCTGTATTTTGTTTTTACATTCGGCATAGGCCAATGGCAGACTGTCCGGCTTATTTATATGCGGCGACAAATATTCGATTATCATTATTTTCACTCTTTCCAACAGTTGATTGTTGAGTATGCCTGGAATCTCTAATTTGCCGGTGTTGAATATTTTCACATGGACTTCGTGGAATTTCGAACTTTGTTTTTCGTCTGTTTTTTGTTTTTCATCGATTCTCGTTCTCAAAATCATGGCGAAACAATTATAAAAGGCGCCTTTGACTTTTCCGCGACAATTCATAATATCCTTTTTAGAAATGCCAATCGAAATCTTTCGCTCGTCTTTGAATTTGATTCTTCTGGCCGTCGGATTGTCGATTTGTTTCATTACCTTTTCCGTGTAATAATCAATGTCTTCCAGTTTCTTGAGATAATTTTGAAATTCCTCTTTTGTTTTTGATTCGACCTTCATTTGCTTTTTGATAATGCATTCCGATTGTGTAGTATAGGGCGAAATCGGTAAATTCCAAAAGACGCCGTGAATATCAATCGGTTGATTCAAATAGAGAACTTTTGTTTTTGTAGAAATAAATAATTCCACATCTTCTATATCGCATTTGTCCAGTTTTCCATGGTTTGTGTTTGGATTTGTCGAAGAGACCGATTCGTCGCCTCTCAAAAATCGTTGCCACTCTAAATCGATTTCGGTCATTAATAATTATGTTTCTAGAGTACTTAAAAGAAAGAGGAAGGTGTATTTATATCAATTTTACACGAAGAAAATAATATTTAGGTGTATGGTCTATCATAGATGTGTCGTATTTGTAATTAACTAAATATTTCTATTATATATAAATGAGTACAGAGGAGGAAGTAGTTTATTCGGTCGATGACGAAGTTGTAGAAGAAGAGGTTCCAACAGAGGCTGTTGTTGTTGACGTTCCTATAGAGGCTGTTGTTGTTGAAGAGGACGTTGTTGTTGAAGAGGCTGTTACTACAGAAGAGACTGTTGTTGTTGAAGAGGTTGTTACTACAGAAGAGGCTGTTGAAGAGGATGTTGTTGAAGAGGATGTTGTTGAAGAGGATGTTGTTGAAGAGGATGTTGTTGA
>Ga0114978_10000408_pt1 | contig 35924 bp, 30 predicted proteins | sample S_140212_EF_Meta_FD_87027 | JGI IMG/M metagenome (GOLD analysis project Ga0114978, IMG submission 87027) | Freshwater microbial communities from Lake Simoncouche, Canada to study carbon cycling - S_140212_EF_MetaG | ecosystem: Environmental > Aquatic > Freshwater > Lake | place: Lake...
CTATTCATTGCACGGATATAAAACGTGACATCATGTATATAAAAGATGAAGACAAGTGGCAAAAAGATGAGAATCATGAGATGATGAAAAACACGATTGTAAAAATTGCAGACAAGGAGAGAACCGCATTGCAAAAATGGGCAATAGATAATCCAGACTGGATAGAAACAGAAAGGAAACAAATAGAGTATTTAACAATGATGCGCTCAATATGTGAACCGATTGAGAATTATAACAACTATGAAAGAAAAATAATAAAAAATATAGGTAAAGAAATACTAATAGATAAAAAATAAATTAATATTGTAATATATATTGTAATATATTGTAATATATATACATATATATACATATTAGGTTCGTTCCATTATGAAAAAAACATATAAAAAAAATAAAAGGTATAAAAAATATAAAGCAAAAAGAGCAAATAAAGCAAATCTAACTAAAAAAAATAAAAATAAAAATAAAAATAAAACTATACACATAAATAAGCGTAGAATATTCACTGGTGGAAAATTAATAGGACAGGGGAATTACGGATGTGTTTATCGTCCTGATCTTACAAGCACTAATAAAAACAGTAGCAGTAATGAAATTGTTTCAAAAGTAGTTCTTAAAAATAATGCATTTAGTGAATATAGACATGAGTATAAGATTCTTAAAAAAATGAAAGAAATAGATCCAAAAGGATTATTTCACAGTTTGCTTATCGATGCATTTGAATTAAAAAATGAGCATATACCTTCCGATTTTTCGCAATGTTCTTTAACAAAACCGAGCTATACGACTGATGAATTTTTTGTTTTTAATATTGCTTTTTGCGGTGTTCATAATTTATCGTATTATTTAAAAAATGCGTTTGGAGTTCATAAAGATGAAAAAACAATTCCTGAACCTAGTATTTTGTTTTGTCTTCTTACCAATGTGATTGTTGGTATAAAAAAAATGATTGGTAGCAATATTATTCATAAAACATTGAATACCGATTCTATATATTTAAAAGAGCCTATTTCTTTAGATACCCCTCATTGTGTAAAAATTATAGACTATGGGGATGGAGAGTCTCGAAAATATAAAGGGTATAGTGATAAAAACCAAGATTATATAACTTTATTTAGAAGTATAATAAATATATTATCGAAAATATTAAAACAACCACATAATACATCATATAGTAAAATCATTAATGATTTAATTAGCGGGTTTACAGAACTTTTGAATATGGTTGAAAAAGATAATGTATCATATGATGAAATTATTAAAAATTATATTTTATTATTGCAAAATGCATTTGGACAAAAATATTCTGAATATGCATCAAGTAAATATAAACAGTAAAAAAATATTGTATACCTGTATAGAATGTGTTAGTTTTATGTTTTTAATTTATACACAATTTTACAAACATTTAAATTACATACCTGTGTATATTACATAACCATTTGTTATGCTTATGCTTACTGTTTTGTTTTCAGTGTCGTTGTCTTCGTCCTAATGTTTAATCTGTTTTACTTCTTGACAATCTTCTTTACGACTTTCTTGACACCGGCTCCAGCACTTGAATCATCGGAAGCTGAAGAAGCAGGAGCAGCAGGAGCGGGCGTAGGTGCAGGAGCAGGAGCAGCATATGATGCCGTCTTTGCAGGAGCAGGACTCTCTTCCTCCTCATCTTCCTCCTCATCAGAATCTTCGGCGTGTGTTGCAGATGGCACATCATCGTCGCTGACAGTATCGATCTCCTGCGTCTCTACAATCTTCTTGTCATCACATGACAGCTGAATGTGACACTTGCCGCGAAGAGTTGTCTTGGGCTTGACGATAGCTTGGAAGAGCTTCCAGGTAACGCCGAACTTACCACCAGCGAACCATACACCTCCGCATTGCAGAACGACGGCAACATGAGAACCCTTTGCAATCATATCGAGAGGTGTCAGATGCTCGTTGGATGAATCAGGGAAGATCTTGCGAGACTGAGTATCGAAAAGCTCGATATTCCATACACCCTCCCAGATGGGAATCTTGACATTGAGGGTAGGGTTCTTCTTGTGATCGGGCTCGCCGTTTTCGCCCTTTGCGTATTTGAGGATAGGAGTCCAGAACATGTCGACATGATCCTTCGTCATGGTTGACTTTCCGAACCATTCCTTTTGGTTTGTGAGAGCATCGGCTTTGATTTTCTCCTCGAACTTGGCGATATTTGCACGGAACTTGGTGATTTCAGGCGTATTGTATTCATCGCCGGGGAATTGGAGAGACATGCTGTATGTTTTTTCGCCGGTCTTCTTATCGGCGAACTCAGATACACCCCATGTCATCATGAGAGGAGTTGAGACATATGTTGCCCCATTAGTTGAAGAATTGACGATGCCTACACTCTTACCACCTGAAGAATTAACTTTGGGCTTAGAGTATTTGGTATCCTTGTCGGCATTGAAAGTCTCACCGGAAAGGATTTCCTTTACAGTAGAGGGCTTGGTTGAATATGAAGACTTTGCTGATTGAGCTGACATTATATTGGCTTGGTGGTTGGTTTTGCGATTGGCTTTGCGATTTGTTCGTGCAGTATATTAATATCTTTTATAGTGAGTTCAATTTTCTGTTTTGGTAAAATCATCAAAAAATATAATAAATGTGAAATACGAAACTAGATGTAAAATTATAAAATAAAATATAAAATCATGATTGTTAAAAATTGTAATAACGATCATATATTTGTTTATATGTAGTCATAATCTTACAACTAACACTAACTCTAACACTAACAATAAATATACACAATTATATTTATTGTTATCTATTATTATCTATTATTATCTATTATTATCTATTATTATCTATTATTATCTTTTATTATCTATTATTATCTATTGTATCTATTGTATCTATTGTATCTATTGTAATGTATTGTATTATAAGATATTAAAAAAATATTGCTAATATATAGGAATAACATACATTCATATAATGTCGTCACCCCCGAGTGTAATACATGAAAACACCATATATGGTGTTGTAAATGCAAATGCTAATAATGTTATAAATGCTAATAATGTTATAAATGAAATAGTAAACGTAATTCACATCGATGATTTGATAGAAGAGTTAATCAATCAACCAATTAATAAGAATGGTAAGCGTATGAAGAGTGAGAAGCATGAGAAGAGTGAGAATGTAATAAATTCAAAAACGAAAAAAGAAAATGAACTATCGAATGACAAAAGGAGTGATAATAATATTATCAATAATACCAAGAATACTAGTAAAAAAAATACGATAGTAAAAAAACGAGAAGAACTGTCTATGAAAAATTATAATAATTTACTCACGGTTAAGTATAAACTAGATGAATTAAAAAAATTATGTTTACAATACAAGATAACTAGAGGGGGTAATAAAGAGGAATTAACAAACCGTTTATACGAGTATTGTAAAAATTCTGTGCAGCCAATTAAAATTCAGAAAGTGTTCAGAGGTTATTTACAAAGGAAGTTAAATAAATTGAGAGGTCCTGCATTTAAAAATAGAAAAATATGCACAAATGATACAGATTTTTATACAATGGATGAAATGGATGAGATTTCGGCGACACAATTTTATAGTTACAAGGATGAGGATGATTTTATATATGGATTTAATATTATTTCTCTATACAATTTAATGATAAAAGAGGGTAATGGTGTAAAAAATCCGTATAATAGGAATGAAATTACTAATAAAGTAAAACAGGCTGTGACAAGTGTGATACTTTTATCTAAAATATTAAAACAACCCATCGAAATCGAAATAAAGAATGAAATAGTAGATCCTAAAAAACGAATGGAATTAAAAATACTGGATTTATTTCAGACGATCAATTCATATGGAAACTATGCAAATTCCGAATGGTTTATCGATCTGACAAGACAATCACATATCAGATTCGCTAGAGAGTTAGTTGATATTTGGAATTATAGAGCACAATTATCTCATGAGAAGAAAAATGAAATATGTCCTCCTCATGGCACACCCTTCCTAGGTACTCCATATTTTACAAATATCGCAACACCTATTCATTTGAATAATCTTTCAATTGAAACACTGATAAAATATAATGTGCAAATAATTGAAAATCTTGTAAAATCAGCAATAGATATAGATAACAAAATGCTTGGCTCATTTTATGTATTGTCTGCTCTTACATTAGTAAGTCAACAAGCAAGAGATGCAATGCCATGGTTATATGAATCAGTTGTATATATTCCTTAATAATATGAATATAATAATAAACGCGAGTTTATTATTATTTTAGACGATAATAGAGAACATATTTTAAGACATATAATAAATATAATATATAATGTCTAAAAATACTTAAATAGAGCTCGCATAGTAATGTATACCAACAACAAGATGGCAAAGAAAACTTCCTCCTCCACTGCTTCGGCACCCACCACTACTACTGCAGCTTCTACTGCTACCGCGTCGACTCCCGTCTCCGCTCCTGCTCCTGCTCCCGTCTCCAAGCCTGCTAAGGCTCCCAAGTCCGCTCCTGCCAAGACTGATGCTACTCCTGTAGCGTCTACTCCTACTCCTACTTCTGCACCCGTTGTAACTGATGCTTCTTCTGATGCTGTTGTCAGCGAGGTTTCATCTCTTTCTACGTTGTTTGGAGAGTTCGGTTCTAAACTCCAGGCACTGAGTTCTGGGATTTCATCTCTCCGCAGTGATTTCCGAACCTTGGAGCGTCATGCTGCTCGTGAGATGCGTGCTGCTCAAAAGGCTTGCAGGCGTAAGCGCAAGTCTGGTAACCGTGCTCCTTCTGGCTTCGTAAAGCCCACTCTTATTTCAAAGGAGTTGGCTGACTTTCTCGGAAAGCCCGTTGGCACTGAGTGGGCTCGCACTGAGGTAACTCGTGAGATTAACGCCTACATCAGGACTCACAGTCTTCAGGATAAGGAGAATGGTCGCAAGATTAATCCCGATACCAAGTTGCGCTCTCTTCTTCAGATGAAGAAAGGTGATGAGCTTACCTACTTCAACCTTCAGAGATACATGTCTCCTCACTTTGCCAAGGCTACTCCTGCCGTTGCCGTCGCATCTTCTTAGACAATTTTGAGATTATAAAACAAAATCACTAAAAATTATAAAACAAAATCACTAAAAATTATAAAACAAAATCACTAAAAATTATAAAACAAAATCACTAAAAATGACATAAACCTCTATGTCATTTTTACAAATATTCTTAAATAAATAATAAATAAAAAATAATATTTACAACCAGTCGCCTGATACGACATCCCCATAAGTTTCAATCCCATGATAAATAGTTTCACCTGACTCAATAACACCACCGACATAATCGTGGTGTTGGAAATCGTGAATAGCCGAACCAGCATCCAAAATAGTGGAACTAGCATTGCCTACAGCACCACCAAGATGGCTAGTGATTTCAAGACCTTCGTGAACAACATGACCGACTTCGTGAACAATATGACCGAATTTCATTTTATATAGTATATATATATTTTATTTTATATATTTTTACACATAAAGTATATATAATTATACTATACAAGGTATTATCTATTCATAAATATAAAGTTTTCTTTTTCCATCACTTCTATTAGTCTTTTATAATCAATTGGGCCATTTATTATTTTTATATTATCATACAATTCTAAATTATCATAATGTGTAATATCGAATAAATCTATGATTTTTGAAGCATTTTGAATATATGTAACCAAATCAGTATTTTCATTTAGTAACCATTTATAAAAGCATTGTTTATCATCTTCAACTCCAACCCCAGCCTCAGCCACACCCCCATCCCCATCCCCATCCCTACCCTGAGTCTCAACATCACATACTACAATTTCATTTACAATTTTACAATATTCTTTATATTTTTTGAACATCTTATATGAGTTAAATATTGTCATATTTTTATAATTTTGTGTTTTATTGTGCGGTAAATAATCGCATCCAAACATAATACATAATTGCCTAAACTCGTATATATTCATATCTAATGTTTTTAGAATTCCCTGAAAATCGTATAAAATTGCAGTTGAACATGTCAAACTCACATAACGAAGAACACGATTACAACCATATACAAACATATCCGTATCCTCGCTTAGACACGCGTATACTATATTTTTCGAAACAAGTTTTGCACAAAGCATATCTGCTTCTCCTGGTGATTCATAATACGTCATTCCATAAGCCTGTAACAATGTTTTTGCATTTTGAATATGTTCGGATTTGAGAATCACGAATTTCTTCTTCAATCGTTCCATCATGTTGCGAATTTCTACACTATTTGTCTGAATAGTAATTGATGTCTCTTCATCATATTCTACAACCGTCTTGTCTATATTATTTACGCATTTTGAAACAGTATCTGATTCTTTACTTGATTCAGCATCAGATTCGATACCATCTAATATTTGCTTCAAACGATAGTATTCTTCACGTGCATTCTTTTTATTCTTTTTACGAAATGCGATCGTATCATTTTTTTCAGAAGGCGGTTTGCCATCGAATATGAAAATCGGTGTTATATTGTGTTCTCTAAAAATCGAAATCATTAAATATAAATTTTCTAATAATGCACCTTCGCTAAGAAATTTATAAAGATATATGCTAATATCGACTACAATTTTCTTTCCTGATAAAGAGGACAAATGGATACATGATATAGAATCTTTGCATTTTTCTTGAAGAAACTTGTTCAACATGCGAATTCCCATGTTCTTACCTTTTAGTTCCTATATGTGAATATTATCTCGTGTTGTATACTATATATTATGTATTATACATTTTATACATCAATTTTTTAGAAAAAGAAATTGATATACTTATATCTACATATAAACAATACTACAATGTATACAAACTATACAAACTACACAAAATATAAATTTGGATTATCAAACCTATACAACCCGTGTCGTCCATCCATGGCACTTACAAGAAATCAACTCCGTCAATCACAGCAATCACAGCAATCACAGCAATCATATCCGCGTCTAAATACAAATACAAGTAATACAAATAGTAAACATATACATAACATCGATTTCATAGATGCATCAATCGAGTGGAGAAAAAATAAAATAAAAAGAGAAAACTGCACTTTTGAATATATCACCCCCCACTAATAACTGTCATTCGCATCGTATTTAATAATATTTTATCATTGGATACATCGTGACTAGATACACGATTTGCCAACTTATGCTCTAATCCAACAATAGATTTTAATAAATCATTATTTTTATAATTTTCACTAATAAAACGAATAAAACTATCAATACTACTCTGTTCCTGTTTAAAATTTATTAAATTTGTATTGTTATCGATACACCATAGTATGAAATTGTTAAAATTGGATATTAAAATTGCCACAATAATATAGTAAGCAAAAACATTTGTCTCTTCTTTATAGAATTTTTTCACTATACTATTGTTTGCGGCATTGCATGTTGAAATAATATTATAATCAAGTCCCATAAAATTCAAAATTTTAACACATTGAAATAATGAAAAAACCGATTCGTGTTGCATAAAATTATAAAACATATTTAAAAATATATTTTTCTTATCTTTATTGTCACGAGTAGATGTAACTATATGTGGTTGTTTTTTTAAAGAAAATGTGTGCTGTCTATGTAAATTATTTGTAATTTTTTTCCTAGTAGTTAAAGGTTTAAATAAAGCTAAACTATGCCTATGAATATCAAAATAGCATTCAAAAAACACATTCATAATTCTAGCCCATATTTCGCAATATGATTCAAATATTTTAATATGCGTTTGTATCGAAAAAATAGTTTTAAGTTTTCTGTTAGCGGATGATACATCTAGTGTAGAAAAATCCATACCATAGTTGTGCATAGTTTCGTGCATAAATACTTTAAACCATTCTTCTTTTCTATATACTACAATCTGCCCATTGGTTTGACATACATCGGAAACGCCTCCATTAACATGAAGGGGTTTAAACACCTTCTCATTATGGCCATGTTCGTGGTCGCCACCTTCATGGTCGTCTTCGTCGTCATGGTCGTCATCGACGCTATCACGACTATCATTATTTTCCACTTTGGGTAGTTTTCTTTTAAATGGTGTTAAATAAATAAAACACTCTAAATTTTTACCGCATTCTGCATCGGCATATTTTGATAAAATACTTAACCATATGTATATTTTTAATACACAATTTTTAAAATAAGATGCACTTTTCTTTTTTATATTATTTATTTCATAATTGCTATTCTCAAATATTATAAAATTTATTTTTACTGTTCTCCCATTATCTAACCCGCAATTATATTCTAATACTATTTTAGATTTTTCTTTAATAAATTTTACAATTTTAGAAGGTATATATGAACTTTTCAATATCGATTGGTTCAATATCGATTGGTTCAATATCGATTGGTTCAATGTTCGGTTGATTTTGTCTATATTTATTAATTTATGTTTGAAACATGTAGATGATAATTTATTTTTAAAATTATTATATTCTATATCTATTTCGGTATACAAATTTAATAACTGTTCATTTATTTCTGACTGTCTTGGATTTTTAGAATTATTCGACAATTGTGTTTTATTCATTTTTTTAACTTTATTATATGTTGAATCATTTTGTTGCATCATTTTTAAAAAATTATATTCTTCATTATTTGAAGAAAGATTGGGGCTGGGGGTGGGAATCGCATATTCCATGTGTATTTACGATATAGTAGTATATGTATTACTAATATAATACTATATTTTTTTCCCTATATTTTGCATTACTCATTACTCCTCAATAGTTTCAAATACATTTATGCCCCCTTTTTTTGTCCTTAATTTGGAGCGAACACGCATTAAATGAATTGAAACCGTAGGTGGTTTTGAGAAAACATAATTTGTTAATTTTGCATTATTTGTCATAAGAAGGATTTTAGCAAGTTCATCATTATTATTAAATTTCGCCATAGTTCCATCTTCAAGCACACGTGTATTTCGTCCATTAAAAAACTCGGAATCAATATCTACATCATCGGGACGAAGACTAACTTTCTTACCATCTATTGTTGTATTTGGCGTTTTCTTACCTGCAACTTTAGCTAAATCTACATCCTGTGATATACGCGATAATATTGAAGTTTCGTCATAATATTTACTCTTTTTGTTTGCATCCATTGTAAATAACAAATAAAATTCAGGAGCCCGTTTTAAAAATTTATTTGCCTGGTAATAATGCTCAACCGAAAGCCACCTATGCCCATCAAGTGTAAAAGGCTCGCACCATTCATTTGATAATTTTTTGCGCCAATTATTCTTACCTTTACCACTAGCAATAAGCTGAAGAAATGCTTTTTTATCTTTATTTGAAACATGATCACCTTGTGCACGTCCAGGAAGTTCATCCGCCGAACCTATATGATACATTAAAACAATAGATGGATTAAAATGTGGATTTGCAGTAAGTACATGGTTCGCATCTGCTCCTCCTCCTTGCGCAGATTTTGCTATATCTCCCAATCCTAACTCCTGTTGATAAAATAGAATAAATTGCGGGATTTTCTGGTATGCACCTGAAAAGGATTCAAGGTTTCCTCTAGACGACTCAATACATCTATTTGCAATTTGCAGTTTAACACAAAAAGGGATTTCGGGGAATGTAAAAATTGCAGTATCACGATATGTCGCCAATTCATAGTGCGAACCTGTATGCGAAAGAATAATATAATAATCTGGATTAATAACTGTTGATTCTTCGAATTTCGATTTATCTCTCGCTTCTCTTACGTCTCTTTCACTCTGAGCCCCCATAGCTCCAACACCCCCCACACCCTTTTTGCCTTGCATCATCATCATCTCTATTTCACTTTTTCGTTTTTCACCAACATCGCTACCGCATATAATAACATTAGATTCCGTATATGGTTTTTTATTTTGTTCCATATAGTCACGATATGATAATACAATAAATTTAATATTTAAAATAAGTTCTAAACTAGATAGTGCCCATTCGTCGCCCCAATATTCGCTTGTCATTTCACCCTTTCTTATAATATCTTTTAATGCTTCCAAACTTCTTACCCCTCTCATAAAATATACCAGTTTCAGGTATTCTTTATACATTTCAGTCTCGCGAAGTATTTCACGGTATCTAGCTACATTTTCATCCGATTGAAGCTTTAAAGTAAGTTTATCATTTGGTGATAAATTGGGAGCTGCTGCACGTTGTGCTAGATCTTTATTAGATTCGGATAATTGTTTATTTTCATCACGCAATTCTTTTAACGTAGCTGAAAACATCTCATATCGTTCCCTATAATCCGTAAATTGACTTTCAGTTAATACTTCAGCTAACATTCTTCTCAACTTAATAACACTTATATCACTATCCGGTTCAATCGTTAAAAATGCCTGACAAACTGCCATAAATAAACAGTCGCCACCACCTTGATTTCTAATTACCTTGAAATTATTATTATGATAATATGATTGAATCCATGCTTCATCTTTAATATGACGATATGCCTTATTTTCAGCAAGAGATTGTTCTATATTTTGAACAGGAATATTTTTTCTTTTTAAAGGCACGTCTGATAAACGCACCGGTTCAAGAGACGCACGGATTGCTGCTTGTAATGCGGAATCTTCGCCTTCTTCACCCTCGCCTTCTTCTTCGCCTGCTATACCCGCCATACTCGCCATACTCGCCATACCCGCCATACTTTTATTCGCAAGAGATTCGATAGATTCGAGAGAAATCGGTTTTTTACTAACAGGTTTCTTCTCAAGCACAACATCCGCACCCTTTGGAATATATATAGCTTGCTGAATCAAAGATTTTTTAACAAATGAATATAATAAAGGAGCAGGAGCCTTTTCTAGATTGATATCACCCTCGTCGTCCATCAATAAGGGAATATCGGTTTGAAATAATTCATATACCCCTATTTGAGATATTACCTTGTCATTCTTAATAAGATAGATGGGATAATATACAATATTTTGTGCCACAAATGTATTTTTAATTTGTCCTATACTTATAATCGTATTAATACCTAAAACAGATGCTTCGTATAGTGGGGCATTATAATTTTCATGTTTTGTATCTGAAGACTCTAGTGCTTTTATTTCTGGATAATTAATACTTGGAACAAGCTTAGAACGCACCATTATAATAACTATACATATTAATTTTATATATTTAATTATTTATACCTATAAATAATTAAAAAATAATAATATAAATAATAACATAAATATATAATATATCTACAGTAATTTATATAAAAAAACAAACACATATAACACATCAAACACATCAAACACATATAACACATCAAACACATCAAATACATGATTACGTGTGTTATTATGGGAGGGCTAGGGAATCAATTATTTCAAATTTATACGACGATTGCATTATCTATTGAGACAAAAACCGTGTTTAATTTCCCAAAGAATAAATTAGCATCTGATTCTCGAAATGATAAATATTGGGGTAGTTTTTTGAAAGATTTAAATAAATATGCAACAATTGTAGATATTAAAAATGTGAAATTACCACTTTATAAAGAAAAAGATTTTAAATATGATAAAATACAAATTTCGCATGATATTATTAAAAAAACAGGCGGTATTATATTATACGGTTACTATCAAAGTTATAAATATTTCGACAAATATTATAACACCATTTCACAATATATAAAGTTGAATGAATCAATGCAAGCGGTAAGAAATACATTTTATAAAAAATATGAGAATAAAAATGTAATATCAATGCATTTTAGAATAGGTGACTATAAATTTTTACAAAATTGCCACCCCATTCTTGGTGTAGAATATTATATAAATAGTATAAATAGTATAAAATCTATTTTAAATAGATTGCACACAGATAATACAAAATGGACAATTTTATATTTTTGTGAAAATACAGACATGATAGAAGTAGAAACCAAAATAAATAAAATAAAAATAAAATGCATGGAATCTGAATTACCCTTGGAACTGGAATTTGAAAGAGCGAATTCCAATCCCGAGTCTGAAATAGAAGACTGGCAAGAATTATTATTAATGAGCTGTTGTCAGCATAACATAATTGCAAATAGTAGTTTTAGTTGGTGGGCAGCATATTTTAATACCAATCCTCACAAAATAGTATGTTATCCTGAAAAATGGTTTGGTCCGCAATTATCGCAGCATAATACAAAGGATTTATTTCCTCCATCTTGGCATAAAATATCGTTTACAACATAACACGACAATATAACTCATTTTTTCAACATCATTGACATAGAAGGAACAGACGACAGTGAAGGTATTGTAGAAAGTAGCGAGGCTTTATTATTTTGTGTTTGCTGTATATGTTGCTGTTGATGCACTAAATGTGGCTTATCTAAATCTTTCATTATATTTTCGTAGTTTGTTTTTCTTTCTTCAATATCGCTATAATCTTCTCTTTGAACTGCAACAACCGGTGCAAGCATATACCACATGTGTTGTTTTTGTAATTTAATCCAAAATTTATCAATCGCATAGACGATATGTAGGTCTGGTGTCTTCATCAAATGTTCAACACCCATTTTTATATTATTAATTAAAATATCGTAATAAGATTGTTTTACAATATATCCCGTTGTAGTTTGACAATGAGAAACTTGGATACATGTGTCGTCTATTTTCTGGTAAGGAGGGACATTATTTCCTGCAAGTAGCAATACATTCCATTTATTTTTAATAGAATTATCACCTTGTCCGTGGATACTAAAAAATTTATTTATATGGGATATAAATTGTGCATTATTTAAAATCTTTAAATCATCTTCGCAAATCATAACATGAGGCCAGTTACTTTGTTTTGCAATTTGTAGACATTTCAAATGACTCATACTGCATCCGATTCTTCCGTTTTTTAATTTAATAGCATTGAATCTAATCGGGTGTAAACCAATTTCTGTTAACTGTTCTTCAATATGTGTTTTTCTATCGGGTCTAGATTCCAAGTTAATATATAAACAATGTTTTATATCGCTAATAGAATGTATTACTTCTGAAATCGAACTCATCGTATTATAATATAAAATAATTATTTTTATATTATTATAACATGCACATTTTATATTATTAGTAATTATTAGTAATTATGATAAATTAAAATATTAATAAAATATTAATAAAATATTAATAAAATATTAATAAAATATTAATAAAATATCAAGAAAATATCAAGAAAATATCAAGAAAATAAAATAAAAGATGAAAAATATTTATCCCTTTTAAGTTCATCTATTTTTTCTAACATTTTTCTAAATTTTAATACGATATGGTGATTCGATTCATCTGTTTCAAATAAAATAATTTCTTTTATTAATTCTGGTTTAAGAAGTTTTTTTGTTTTTGGTGTTTTGGGTGTTTTTGTTCCTGCTACCGCTACTGCTACAGCTACTACTCCCAATCCGTTTTTATTATTTTTAATAATATTATAATAATTCGCAATATGAGTCAACATTTTCATATTATAATTCATCGAATAATCTAATTCCAACATATAAGAATTTTCTATTTTATATTTATTTTTTATTTCATACATTGTAATCCTATATACATTTTCGGTTTCTTTGTCGTATTGGTTATCATGTTCATTGTAGTTATCATTATCATTATCATTACTACCATCGGATGATGATGTAAAATGTGTTTTTGAATCTTCAATACCATCATATATATTCGGAGTAGTGCATTCTATTTCATTTTTTTCAGTTATTACACAATCGTGTGCATGCAACAACTCATCATAACTACTATCTGCTCTTTTTAATTCTTTTTGTGGTTTGCTTGTTGATTCAAACTCACATGAGTCGTCGGATTCAGTATCATATAATTCCGGATTTCGATACTTATTGTTATTTTTAACTTCTAACCAAATATTATTAATTCTTTGCCATTCTTTTTTATTTTTTTCTTTTACTGTATTATCAACTAACATTTCAAACATAATAATAGTATGTAGTATAATATCTTTACTATTATTATGTTTATATAAATATTTATATTTTTTAATTTATTATTAACATCGACAACATTATTAACATCAATAAGCCTAAACTAAGCCTAAACTAAGCCTAAATCTTAAATCTTAAATATTAAATCTTAATTAGAAGAAACTTCTTCAAATATATCCATATGTTTAAAAATAGTCTTGTTTGTTATACTCGGATATTCTTTCATTTTCGGTTTCAAAATAGTAATAAATTCAATATTTTTAACAATACCATCCCATGCTTCTTTTGTGGTTTCATCATTTGTTAAAAAAACTTTCGATTTAGTTATAATAATAAACAAATTCTCCGTTAATTCTTCGACTTCATTTGATTTATCTGTTTTGCGCATATAATTCATTATAAGTGTTTGCAACTGTTTCATAATCTCGATAATTTCTGTTTTTTCAATAATATTATTTATCATCAAGTTAACTACAAATAAGCTCATAGCTCTGCGTTTATCATTTGTTTTTGTATACTCGCAAAATTTATCGTAATTTTTCTTATGGTCTACAAATTCGATAGATTCAAACAAATTAATAAACTCTTTAAAATTGTCTTCAAATATTTTCTTAAATATATCATAATCGCTCATTAAAGATTTGAATAATCTTGCATATAAAGCTGAATAAAAACTATTAGAACTAGCAATATTAAAAATCGCATGTCCAATCTTCATCATATTTTCCTGAGATGTATCATGATTAACTAACTGATAGATTTCCGCCTTAATATCCTTTACCATTGCTTCTTCATTTGTATCCGTAATTTTATTTAAATAACCTCTAATATTTTCCATATTCTTTTCAATTCCCTCACTTACATGTTTTTGAGTTGTTTGAAAAGCACGTATCACATCCCAATCTTCATCACTAATCTCAGATGATTTTGATTTTGTTTTTTTAAAACCACCACCCATACCACCCATACCTCCAATTCCACCAACAGAACCACCACCGCCACCGCCACCAATCATACTCCCCATACCAATAGAACTTCTTCCTTCTTTTTTTAAAAAAATAGGAGTTTTTATATAAGTTGGAGCACCAACCTGTTCAGATAATTTTGATATTATATCTAAAGTCTCTTGTGATAAAATACACGTAAACCCTGCATTTGTTATATCTTCATAATCAGAAATAGTATATTGTTTTGTAATTTTCACTGGAAACGTAGTAGTCATAAAATCCTAATATTATATATTAACATTTGTTTATATCTATTTTAATATAATTAATCTTTTTATATGCAATATACAAATAACATACAATATTACATACAAATAATATACAATATTACATACAAATAATATAAAAATAATATAGTAATTAACTTTATGTCGAACTCATTGTGCGTTGTTGCTATTTTTAAAAATGAATCTCACATAATTAAAGAATGGATAGAGCATTATTTATATCAAGGAGTAGATAAATTTTTTATGATAGATAATGGTAGCACTGACAACTACTACAATATTTTAGAACCATATATAAAAAATAACAAGGTAGAATTAGTAATAGATCCAACTAAATTTTCACAAACGAAACTTTACAATAAATATTATTTAAACAAATGTAAAGCATATGAATGGGTAATCGTGTGTGATTTAGATGAGTTCATATATGGTAGAAAATATTGTAATTCTATTAAAGATTTTTTATCAAAAGTTCATAATAGTTTTTCTCAAGTATTTATTCCATGGAAAATGTTTGGTTCAAATTATTTTGACACGATGGATAAAGAACAACCTGGTAGTGTAATTTCATCTTTTACAAAAAGAATAAATAATGATAGCGGTAAATATAATAATTTTAGATCATTTATAATCGAAGGAAGAGTAAAATATATTTATAGTAAATGTATTATTAGAACCAAATATTTATTAAAACTTGATATTCATAGTAGCAATACATCAAATAAAAATTATTTAACATCCTATATACAAAAAAATAACCATATTCATAAAAATGAAAGTTTTGTTAGAATAAACGAAGAAATACTTGAAAATTCTGCATTACATCTTAATCACTATGCTATTCAATCACTAAAATGGTTTATGGATGTAAAAGCTACACGAGGGGATGCTTGTAATATGTCAACCAATAATATTAGAGATAAAACATATTTTGACTCTTATAATTTTAATGATATCGATGATTTAGAGCTTTGTAATTTACTAAATAATAAATAATAGATAAATACTTAAATGTATTAAAATATATAATATAGAATGTCAGGAAAATACCCTCCCCCAAATCGTAATAATAGATATAATAATGGAAATAGTAATGGATCCGGCCCTGGGTCAAGTTCTGGAACAGGAAGCAATAGCAATAATCATAGATATAGAAATGACGACGATACTACTAAAGTAACACCGTTTGGAAATAATCGTGATACGAATAATAGATATGACGTGAATAGTAGAGATACAAATAATAGATATGATAATACTAGAAATAATAGAAATATTTCAAGGTCTAATATTTCAAGTGGCGGTGGCGGTGGCGGTGGCGGTAGCGGTAGCAATGGTGACGTAGGTGGCGGTCTTGTTATGAACACTGATAATACAACTGTTATTAATCCTGCTTCTCCCGCTTCTACTCCGACAGATGCACCCACGGATACATACACTGATATCGAATATACCCCAAAAGAATTTGATAAATGGGAAGACTTGGAAGGTATTATAAGCGAAGAACTTATTCGCGGAATTTATGCATATGGTTTTGATACTCCAAGTTTGATTCAACGTAAAGCGTTGCTTACTATTTTTGACAAAAAAGATATTATTGCACAAGCACAGTCAGGCACGGGTAAAACTGGTGTTTTTACAATTGGTGTATTGCAAAAGGTAAATACAGAAACGAATAAAACACAGGCGATGATTTTAGCACCAACAAGGGAACTTGCGAAACAGATTTTTGACGTAATTACATCTATTGGTTCCATGATTAAAGATATCCGATTCCATCTTCTTATCGGTGGCACATCAACGGATGAGGATGCACACCAGTTGAAAACTATAATGCCGCATGTTATTGTCGGCTGTCCTGGACGTGTTTATGATATGATGCGAAGGAATCATATTGTCTCAAAGGATATTAACTTGCTTGTATTGGATGAGGCTGATGAAATGCTTTCGGTGGGATTTAAAGATCAAATCTATAATATTTTTCAATATTTGAATTCCGATGTCCAGGTTGGATTGTTTAGTGCAACAATGCCCAATGAGTTGCAATCTCTTACGGATAAATTTATGCGTAACCCTGTGCGTATCTTGGTTAAATCTGAAATGCTTACCTTGGAGGGAATCAAGCAGTATTATGTTGCATTAAACGACGACTCGCAAAAATATGCAACACTAAAGGATATTTTCAATATTATTTCAATGTCGCAATGTATTATTTATTGCAATAGTATTAAGAGGGTAATGGATCTAACCGACGCGATGACGAATGACGGTTTTCCTGTTTGCTGTATTCATAGTAATATGGAGAAATCAAAACGTGACGAAGCATATAGCGATTTCAAGGCAGGGAAACATCGTGTTTTGATTTCTTCGAATGTAACATCGCGTGGTATTGATGTGCAACAGGTGAGAACAGTTTTGAATTTTGATTTGCCTAAATGTATTTTTAATTATTTGCATCGTATTGGGAGGTCTGGACGATGGGGCAGGAAAGGCACGGCGATCAACTTTGTAACTCGGTGGGATATTAAGACTATGAAAGATATTGAGAGACATTATCAAACGATTGTAGAAGAACTACCTTCAAATATTATAATCGATTAACGTGTATTAACATGTTTCTTAAATCGTAACAAGGAACACGAAACACGGAACACGAAACACGAAACACGAAACACGAAACAATAATAAAATAAATTCGTATTTTTATTTTATTATTAATATTTTAACATATAAATAAAACTATGTTTGATCTAGAAAACTTTTTAACAGAATTAAAAAATGAACAGATTAAAAAACTAGATGCTTTGAATGGAAATATTAGCGAGAATAATACGAGCAATAGTTCCACCACCACCACCCCCGACACCACCACCGTCGCTAAACCAACCTCTTCATTCCAATTCCCAATATCGTATTTAGAAAAAAAAGAAGAAATAAATACGAATATTTTAAATGATTTAGAACTTATTGAATCAAAAGATCCTGAAGGGGTATCTATGTATTCGCATATTTTAAAGCCGGAATCTATATTTAGCAAAAAGTTTTTAAATGAGTGGAGTAAATATTATACAACGGATGTTGCATTTTTAAAAGATTCCCAGAATTTTTACAAGTCTTATACGAATCAATATGGTGGGGATTTAAAAGCGGTAGTAAAAATGGATACACATGATGGCGTAGAATTAGTTATTAATCCACATGATATTTTTGAAAAAATAGATAAATTATGGATTGATATTGCAGGCGATAAAAATTTCAAACAACGTTTCAATTATATTGAAATTCCGATTTTAGATCGTCTTAATAAATCGCCTGGATTTTTGCAATTATTGAGTCTTTACAATCTTACATCTCCAGTTATTTCGCTTCTTTCTCCTCTTATTTTACTTGTTATTCCATTTTTTATTCTAAAATTTCAGAAAATAGATGTTACTGTAAGTGGATATATTGCGACACTTAAGAAAATATTTGCAACACATCCTATTGGCAAAATGTTCTCATTGCTTGATTTTTCTAGTATGCCATGGGATAAACGCATATACGTATTAATGTCTTTTGTATTTTATATTATTCAGGTTTATCAAAATATAGTATCATGTCATCAATTCTACAAAAATATGATTTTAATTCATAAAAATATTTTCATTCTTCGTGACTATTTTAAATATACATCTCGCAATATGACACATATTATATCAATCTCGTCTAAATTGGAAACATATAGCACTTTTACAGAAGATCTTTCACGCAATAAAGAAAAATTGGAAAAATTATGCAAGGTATTCGATAAAATAAAACCGTTTAAAATTTCATTTGTAAAGATGTTGGATATTGGTAAAATTATGAAACTAAATTATGAAATATTTGTTGATAATGATATCAAACAGTGTGTAGATTATAGTTTTGGATTCAATGCATTTTATGAGCAAGTTGACCACGTCAAGAATATAATCGATGACGGTAAAATAAATCCTTGTGCATTTATTAGTAAACATTCAGGTGATGATGAGGTGGATGTGGATGTGGAGGCGGAGGATGAGGACAGTGATAAAAAAAAGAAAAAACATCATAAAAAAAATAAGTCCGACAAATCAGCAAAGTCCGACAAATCTGCAAAGTCCGACAAATCCGCAAAGTCCGACAAATCCGCAAAGTCCGACAAATCAGCAAAGTCCGCAACCAAAAATGTAACAAGGTTCACACAATTATATTATCCACCCTATGACAACCCAGTAAAGAATGATGTAACAATAGACAAGAAAATTATAATTACAGGACCAAATGCTGCAGGTAAAACAACAGTTATAAAATCCACCTTGATGAATATTATATTATCGCAACAGATAGGATACGGATTTTATGAAACAGCAGAAGTAATACCCTATGACTATTTGCATTGTTACTTGAATATCCCAGATACATCAGGACGCGATAGTTTGTTTCAAGCGGAATCAAGAAGATGTAAAGAGATTTTGGATTGTTTAGAAAAAAATAAAGATAAAAACCATTTTTGCATTTTTGATGAATTATATTCAGGCACAAATCCATATGAAGCTGTAGCAAGTGCATATGGTTATATAGATTATCTTTCGGGTATGAAAAATGTGGATTTAATGCTTACAACACATTATATTGAACTGTGCAAGAATTTAAAATCTAATAAAAATGTTAAAAATTATCACATGAGTGTAAATGTTACATCAGATCATAATGTAGAATATTTATATAAAATTAAAAGGGGAATATCTACAATTAAAGGAGGAATAAAAGTTTTATATGATTTAGAATATCCTGATGTAATTATTAATAATACTAAAAGAATTCTAGAATTGTTGTAATTATTTAAAATAGCAAATTAGCAAAATAGCAAATTAGCAAATTAGCAAAATAACATTAAGCGTTAAATATTTTATTTTTATTTATGTATAAAAATAAAAGATGTCTCTATTTAATTCACAAACTATTTTTAGTATATTAGTTACATTATTAATTGGAGCTGCATTATACTATTATATAAAATATAAATATAGAATTTTAGAGCTTACACAGCGCGAACAAGCAAAAGTATTGCAAAGTGTTATTATGTCGATGAATAATAATAATCATAATTTAGTAAGTATGATTCAAGGTAAATCTAATGAAGAACTAGTATCAGAATCTATCGCGCACGATATGAATAGATTTAGTGAAGTAAATAAAACAAATGAATTAATCGATGTTTCCGATAATGATAGCGAAAGTGAGAGTGGCAGTGATAGCGATAGTGAAAGTGGTAGCGACAGTGACGAGAGTGATGGCGAAAGTGGCAGCGACAGTGGTAGTGAAAGTGATGATGATATCGAAGGGGGGAATAATAATAATAATAATAATAATAATAACTCTACAACAAAGAAAATCTTATTTACTGGAAACCATGATTCGCATTTAGTAGAACATTTAGAAGGACCCGATGTGAAAATAATCGAGTTATCTCATCCTTTGTATTCTAAAAATGAAAATGATAACGAGATGTATAATAAAAATGCCAATCACGACGAGGAAGATGAAGATCAAGATCAAGACGATGACGAATGTTCTAGCGATAATGATAGTGAATCCGATAGTGAATCGGTAACCTCTGACATGGAAGGACACGAGATTCATGAGATTCATGAGATTAAGGAAAATACAGTTACTATTGAAACAAATAATCAAAATGATTTAGAAACAGAAAATATTTCGGATAATATTTCAGAAATTGTTTCAGTTGATAATTCTTTAGATAACCTTTTAGTAAAAGCTGTTTACAAGAACAAAGATTCTGACACACATACCGACCATAATTCCATGAATGTGCAATCTCTTAGACAACTTCTTAAAAATAAACTAGCATCTGATGGTTCTAATATGAGCGAATCGTCTATTAATAAATTAACTAAAAAAGAGCTTATTAAACATTTATCATAATTACATTTACACTGTCCATTATTTTATATAATTCAAAATCATATTAATTCAAAATCATATTAATTCAAAATCATATTAATTCAAAATCATATTAATTCAAAATCATATTAATATTATTTTTATCTAGTTTTAGTATATATTATATTATATTAATAAATAAAACAATAAAACATAAATAATGTCTTGGGCTACTTGTTACTCAGGTTCAAATAATATTCATTTTAATTTTCCTCCTATTATGATGGATGGACGCAACTATGCCACATGGCAACCAGGTGCTGTTGTAAATGATAAAATCCGCGAAAATAATAATATCACTTCAAACTGGGACTATAGAACATTTTTACAAAAAAATGCCGTTAAAATTATGCAAGCAAATTCTGTATCCTCTTGCAATAACTGTGGTGCATGTCCTGTCATGTATACAGGGGCACAAAATCCTGTAACACAATCAAATACACCTTATGTTTTTTCATCTGCGTTAGATAATAGCCAGCCTTTTGGATATGAAACAAGTGATCTTAAAAACGTTTATCTTTCACGTCATGAATTGCAAAGTCGTATGATGGCACCTTCTATTTCACAGTCTGAATATTTAACGCGAGGTATTCCTCGTGCAAATTAAAATTAAATATATATTTAGGATGATTAAGGGCGATTAAGGGTCATTAAGGGTGTATAATTATAATTATTTTTTAATTATAATTATTTTTTAATTATAATTATATTTCAGATACTTGTATTATATATCTTTATATTATATATAAGAATATATGAAAACGGTTAGACGAAAACATAATCATCGCAGAACTAACCGTTGCGGGACTAAAAAACGTCTACTACACCATAGAACCAAAAAATCATACCAATATGGGGGGGTGCCTAAATCTCAAGCTCCGAAATCATCTACACAAAGAAGTAGAAGAGGAAGAAATGATCGCGGATTCAGAGCAGAGGACCAGTTTGTTGAAGAGTTAGCGCATATGATTGGAGATTTACAATTAATACCAAGACATGCAGAACATCAACGATTACATCCCCAACATCCACATGATATACCTATATCATTATCTTCAAAATTAGTTGGAAACTATAGTGTTAAATCAGTTGCTAATAAAAGTGCAGGGCAAGCGTCATATCAAATATGTGGAGGTGATGCATGCGTTATAACACAAAATATTAAAGATACTACAAATCCTCTTATTCTAGCATTAGTTATACGCCACGAGGAAGAACTTAAAACTCAGAAAGCCAATAAAGACAGAACCGTTTCAACCGAAACTTATACCATCGACTTACACCAATATAAAGATGCATTATACGGGACTTTAAGTGAATATCAGATGCACGAAATATTTGAAAGATTAAAATATTTAAAAGAAGCTTATACATCTAAAGATGAAAATACTTCTAGAATTGCTCGTGCAGAAATTGATGCAATAAATGTTAGGTTAAGAGCTGCAAATGCAAGATTAAAACTTGCTCCTAAAGTAGCTAACATTGCCAAAAAAAGATATGGACGTTTACAAGTAGGTGTAGATTTGGATAAAAATTCTCCTAGATTTAAAAAAATGGCAACACGTGTCCCAACGGGATTTTTCAAAATATCAGATGAAACAAAGAAAGGTGAAGGTATGAGTTTTGGCGAGGCAGCCGAAGCTAGTAGAAATAGCGCAGCATCAAGCGCAGCTCCTAAAGCATCAAGAGCAGCTCCTAAAGCATCAAGAGCATCAAGCGCAGCTCCTAAAGCATCAAGAGCATCTAGTGTAGTTCCAATAGCACCTAGTGCAAGTAAACGTAGTTCAAGTGCAATTCGTGTAAGTGATTTAAATAAGGATGTTTACTTAGTTCCCAGAACGGGTATAGGAAAAAGACGTCTACCTCCAATCGCGGAATAATAACTCACAAATTAAAATATTTTTTACCGATTACGTAGTTTAACCCTTTTTGAATATTATTAATCTCATAAATAAAAAATAATGCTACGAATGTCGACGTAATACAGTCTATTGTGTAATGATTTCTAGATGCACATATTAACATAAATGCTAATATGTATGCAATTAAATAAAGAAACCAATATCCTGAACCGTAATAACGATAAAGAAGCCCAAGTTGAAAAACTATATTTACAAAATGGCCACTAATTCCCAGATTGTTACATGAACCCATTGTCATCGCGGTTGTAAAAAAATCGGTTCCATATGTGCACGTCTTACTGCTATCTGGAAGTGTAGTAGAGATGTAATAAATAAATGTAATAATTCGCATCAGTAAAAATACAAAAAAGTAAAATATAAGATATTTGTAATTTCCATTTAATAAAAAGATAACGAAAAAAGTAAATGTTATAAAACAAACAAACAAATCACTAATAATATCCAAGTTTCGCATATTTGGTATATTTTCTTGGATGATATCAGGTATTACTACTTTATTAATCGGTTTCCCCTTTTCATACGATTTTTTATTTATAATTCTTTCAGAAAAATAACATACTATAAATAACAATACAAACAAACATATAAGTTTAAAATATATGCCTGTTATCATTTAAAATATTTTATTAGCTATATATTTATTATTTATTTTATATTATATAATAATTTTATATTATATAAGCAATAGTATATTGTTAATACAAAATATAATAAAATATAATAATTAGGAAAAAGGTAAAGATAAAGATGAAGCTAAAACTAAAATATTACGCATCTAAATATTTACCCAGTATACTGACTAAACCGGATACTACATATGAAAAAAAACAACTAGATAAATCTAGAAAATTATATAAAAAACATAAATATTATACACGAAAACATGTGAAATCATATCCGCATAAAGTATCACCCCATATTTTGCGAGCAAGAAAAATATATGGCATAGAACATATCGTTCCATCAAAAGAGTTATCACACAAAACAGGATGTAGCATAAACGCGTTAAAAAAAATAGAAAGTAAAGGTGAAGGTGCATACTATTCTTCAGGTAGTCGTCCGAATCAAAGCGCACAATCATGGGGGAGAGCTAGATTAGCTAGTGCAATTACAGGAGGTAAAAGCGCTGCTGTTGATTTTAAAATATTAGATGAAGGATGTAACCATAAAAAAAGTAAAGCATATAAAATGGCATTAAAATCAGTAAAAAAAAATGGACATGGAACAAGACGTGTCCCGAAATCAAAATATTTAAAATAATATATAATATATATTCTATAATATATTATATTATATCTATTATAGAATTATACAAATGTCTGAATCGCATGTTTTGCTCGCTTCAACCGATTTAGCAAAAGATGCAAACACTCACGCATATATGCACACACACACACTTAAAACTGGTGATCTTCTTGTATGTGATGACCTTCAATACGGTTCGTGGGGCATCTTCAGTTGGTTTATTAAATTTATGACTAAAAGCGATTTTTCGCATGTAGGTATGATTGTCGTTGATCCCGAGTTCACAAATACACCACTAAAAGGCACGTTCGTATGGACTTCAGGAATATCTGATGTTCCTGACCCCGATGATAACACCAAAAAATTCGGCGTTCAATTAATACCATATGAACACTTTATACAAACATATGGTGGTAAAATATATTCACGCAGAATACTTTTCAATTCAGAAGACGAATATTACAAAATTTTTAATAATGACATCTTGAAAGAAATACATCGTGTAGTTTATGATAAACCATATGATATTGTTATAACCGATTGGATTGAATCATACTGTAAAAAAGACAGGCATCCACAAAAAACATCGCGGTTCTTTTGTAGCGCGCTTATCGGATACATATACACGAAATTGACTTTACTTGACGATACTTTAGACTGGAGCATATTATATCCAAACTTCTTTTCTACCGAGAATAAAACATTTACTATGCTACATAATGCTACACTCACAAAAGAACATGAGATTTTATAATGCCGGCTGTAATTATAATATATCAATATAACCATAATTAATAAAAACTATATAACAAATATATAACAAATATATAACAAATATAAAAATATACTTTGTAAAGTATATAAAATATATTAAATATATTAAATGAAAAATATTCTTAGTTTCGATGTAGGTATGAAAAATTTAGCATATTGTTTATTCCAAGTAAGCGATGATGCAAATAATACAAGCGACTATAAAGTATTGCAATGGGAAGTTATTAATTTATGCACTCCTATAGTTAAAAAATGTAACAACGGTGGAATTAATAACTGTGGTGAAAATGCTAAATATTGTAAAACGATTAAAATCGCTCCTAACGAAGATGGTGAACATGGTGACGAAAATGCAATCGAATATATAGAAAGTGAATATTATTGCAATAAACATGCAAAAAAGTGTAAATTTAAAATACCACCTAGTGAATTAGATATTACAAAAGTAAAAAAGAGGAAATTGGTAGATATTCAGGGAATAATTGATAAATATAATATTAAACCGATTTATGATATATCTCACGAACCTCTTACGTCTCTAGTCTATAGTATCCCAAATATCCCAAATGTATCTATAACTCAAATAAATCCAACGATACAAAAACGACAGAAGAATACAAAAGAACAAATGTTAGATATGATACAGCGGGAATTAGAAACAAACTATTTAGAAAATATAGAAAATATACGTGCAGATCAGATAGATTTACTGACGCTTGGTAAAAATATGATGACAGAATTAGATAAATTTATTAATCCTTATACAAATCTCGACTCAGGACATATAGGAGATATAGGAATAATGGGAGGGCTGGGAAAATATAAAATAGATATTGTAATTATAGAGAATCAGATAAGCACGATTGCGAGTAGAATGAAGACATTACAAGGTATGATAGCTCAATATTTTATAATGAGAGGAACTCCATGCATAGAATTTATATCAGCAGCAAATAAGTTAAAAATGTTTATGACGAAAAAGAAAACAACATATACGGAACGAAAAATAGAAAGTGTAGAAGTAACAAAAGAATTACTAGAAAAATTACCACAATTTGAAAAATATAGAGGATGTTTAGAAAAAAATAAAAAAAAAGATGATTTGGCGGATTGTTTCTTACAAGGTATATATTATCTTACATTAAAAAAAATGATAAATATTGATATCGCATTGTAGAAATATAGAGAATATAGAGAATATAGAGAATATAGAGAATATAGATAAAATCGTAATACAATATTTAATTACAATAATTATTATTTATTACAATAATTATTATATATTTATAATGCGCACAAACTTAAAATTAAAGTTCTAGAATATAAGTAATATGGCTGACGAAATCATTGAACTTGGGAATTTATCGGATCTTGATAATAGTTTTATGGGGGGGAATAGGGGTGGTGGCGGTGGTGGCGGTGGTGGCCGTGGAGGTGGAAGTAAATCTGTAAACTTTGGAGGAGGTTTAGAGCTTTTAATGAATGATAAACTAAAATCGGGTGGTGGTAAAGGAGGTGGAGGTGGCGGTGATGGAAATATCGGATTGGAAGATTTGACTGAATTGGAGGATGAATTAAACGAGTTATCTGATTCTGTAAATTTCAATAAAGTAACTAAAAATTTCAAATCTGATTTATTTAGCGGAGGTGGTTCTATAAGATTAAATAGTTATGACAATAATGACGATCAGAGCGATGGTGGATATTCCGATTCTAAATTTAATATTGGAGGATTAAGTGGGCCACCTATCGGCGGAAGCAATACTAGCGGCGTAGGTGCATCAACTGCAAATACAGATCCTGATAAAAAAACATGGGATGGATTTGGTAAATTCAGTAACGTTCCTATGAACCCTGATGCACCGCTTGATTCTACACCGCAAATGTCGAGAGAAGACTTACTTCGCGAGAAATTTAAAATTCTTCAAAAATTAGAAGAATTGGAGACGAAAGGGATTCGTCTTACAAAAAAATATACAATGGAGTCATCTCTTCTTGAAATGAAAGGCGAATATGAGACGCATGTAGAAGAAAGAGAAAAGAAAAATAGTATTAAATTTCAGCAGAAACTTCTTATGACGGCAATTACAGGTATAGAATTTTTAAATAATAAATTTGATCCCTTTGATTTGAAGCTCGATGGATGGTCGGAACAAATTAATGAAAATGTAGACGACTATGATGAGATTTTTGCCGAGTTGCATGAGAAATATAAATCAAAAGCAAAGATGGCACCAGAATTGAAACTTCTTTTCCAACTTGGAGGAAGCGCGATTATGCTTCATATGACAAATACCATGTTTAAATCCGCAATGCCTGGTATGGACGATATTATGCGCCAAAATCCCGAACTTATGAAACAGTTTACACAAGCCGCTGTAAATACCATGTCACAATCATCACCCAATTTCGGTAACTTTATGGGAGATATGATGGGTGGTATGGGGGGTGGTGGAGCACAACAACAGCAGCAACAGCAGCCACCTAGCAATTTTAATAATCAACGCCCTCCTCCTCCTCCAGTGGCAACAAAGGGTCCGAATTCAATTCCTCCTCCTAGAAGAGAGGGTGATATTTCAAATCGCCCTGATTTGAATTTTGGAAGAGGAAATATGAATGATGGTGTTAATCTATCCGATAATTATATTAATCCTTTTGAATCAAAATCATCGCGTGGGGTTCCTCCACCTCTTCCCCAAAATCCGCGCCCTGAAATGAGAGGGCCTTCTGATATTGGTAATATTCTATCTGGGTTGAAAACCAAATCTGTAAATATCGGACATTCAAATTCAAATTCAAATTCAAACACAAATGCAAATCAAGTATCTGAAGATAAAGGAAGCACGATTAGTATATCAGACATGAAAGATTTGCAAAATGAGAATATGCCCAGTAAATCAAAACGTAAACCTAAATCTGAACGAAATACAATTAGTTTAGATATTTAATATATTGGATATTTAGATAATATTACAATAAAAATAAGAATAATACTAATTACAATATAAAATAAAATATTGTATTATATTATAACCTCTTTGACCCCCTCCTGCTTTCTGACTTTCCGATGTTTAACTACTCTGTTGTTAAGCCTGCTCACGCACACGCACATGCACACGCACATGCACATGCAGTCTCTAATGTCCATTTGTTAAATTTTAGCAAACCCGCTCCTTTTACTGCATCCTCTCATTCACCTTTTTCTACTGCCTCTGCCCTGACCCCTGCCCCTAAAAGTTGGTTTACCAAAAAGTTTATACCTGCTGTAAGACAGGTAGGTAGTATTGCAGGTAAAGTCGCCACTGTTGCTAGCGTGCTTTAAATACATACATGTTAATTGTATGATATTTGTTATATTCAAATATCATAAAATAATAATAAATTAAAGAGTATAGTATTGTATTATATACATATTGTATTATATACATATTGTATTATAAATAACAATAACATAACAATATAAATGATTTCTATAATAGCATTAATTGACAATGGTGATAACATCGAAAATACAAATAATTATACTGAAAAATCAATTGATGATTCTATTACTTCAATCATAAATCAAAAACACCAAGATTGGGAATTAAAAATCGTATTATATAATGTTTCACAGTCAGACAACCAGATAATACAAAACTATAAAGAAATTGACAGTCGTATAGACATTATAAAATATTATGATAGTGATATAAATACGCCATTAAAAGCAATCATAAAGGTATCTACGAATGAATGCAAATATAACCATATCGCTATTTTAAATATAAATGATATTTGGGCACCAAATAAATTAGAATTACAGTCAAGTATTATTTTAAAATTTAATCGGATAGATGTTATAGGAAGTAAGAGTTGGTATGAAAAAGAACCATTATATATTAATATCCCAGAAGGAGAATTATACCATCATAATATATTAAAAATAAACCCGTTTATAAATTCTACCGTAGTTATTAAAAAAAGTATTTTAAAATACCTAGAGATATCTATATCCACATACACATCCAAAAATACGAATATTGAATTCATATTAAATGCTTTATGGATTCAATGTGCTATTCATAACTGCGTATTATATAATATCAGCGATATAACAGTAAAACATATAGATTCAAAAATCCTTACACACTATAAAGAATGCTATGAAACCACAGAGTTCAAAAAGATTGTAGATGATTTTAAATCGAAATATATACGAATTAAATTTTTTAGCGATTATTGTTCTTCAGGACACTGCAAACAAGAATACGAAAGACAATGTCTTGTTCAAAATATAGACTATTACGGAAAAACCAAGAAAATATATTTTACAACAACCGAAACATATACGCATGCAATTATATTGAACTGCCCTACTCCTGAAAATTTACAAGTAGAAGCTAAAAATGTCATCGGGTTTGCTCAAGAACCACACGATACACCATTTCTAAAAATTCATCATAATAATTTTATTGAATATGCCGTTAAAAATATCGGGAAATATTTTATCGGAAGCGTTGATAAATTTCCGACACCTACTTTTGTAGGACATCACGGTTTTCTATTTTATGAAACACCTAAGCCGATGCCTTTTAGACCACAAAAATCTAAACTAATGTCGATTATGGTTTCAAAAAAAACATATACACCCGGACACCGATATCGTCATATGATCGTTCAACACATTCTAAAATATAAATGGCCAATCGATATATGGGGTAACGGGGTCGATATTTATAAACGAGAATTCCCTGATAGTAAATATATTAAAGGTGGTTTCAAAACAATGGAGGAAATGTGCAAAGATTACATGTTTACAATTGCAATTGAAAATACGAGTCATGCACACTATTTTACCGAGAAAATAATAAACCCTTTTATAAATAATACAATCCCGCTTTACTGGGGGTGTAAAAAAATAGAAGAATATTTCCCCAAACATACAATTCCACTTACAGGAAACATTACTAGAGATATAGTCATTATTAATACTGTTTTAAGAAACCCTAATAAATATATCGCCGAATATAAAACAAACCAAGAAATGGTTTTAAATAAAGTAAATCTTGTTAAAAATATTGAGCTAATTTTCGATTTATAATATATTTTATTTTTAGTTTTATGCTCTTGTGATATTCACCTGATGTCTGTGCTCACGTCTGTGATGTTAAAAAAGAAGCAAATGATAGCCAAATAACATATGGTATTAAACAGTATGCCGCACGTGGAACAATCGTGAAAAAAAGTAAAGCAACTACACCCGCAAATATAGCTAATAATATTAGAGTTATTGTTGCAAATAATTTATTCGGAAAATATATAAAATATGGCCACCATGATATAACCAATATAACCTGAATAGCGTATAGAAATAAATACGTTGTTTTAGTTTTTGCATCTACAACACTACTGTTCCATATTATATAAGATGAATAGCCTAATAATAAATATAATATCGGCCATACAACACCAAATAACCATGAGGGGGGTTTATATGGGGATTTAACTTTGGGGATTTTTTTACGAGATACAAAATAACCAGAACCCATACCCAATACGATTGGAGCAACTAATAAAATATATGATATTACTGTATTATTATTGTTTTTTGTGACCTGTGATAATCCTGTTTTACTCATTGTGTTTGTTGATGTTGTTACTGTTTTTACCTTTTGTATACTATAATATAGAAAAATATAATATTACAATAATATTACAATAATATTACAATAATATTACAATAATATTACAATAATATGATTAAGTTATAATTTAATTATAATATTATTTAGATATTTTAACAGTATTTAGAAATAAAGTAAAGCAGATTATAATGAATATGAATATAAATGTGAATATGGTTGGCGCTAATAGTTTGTTAATGGAACAACAAATAAAAAACAATATGATCGAAGAAATATATAATTATGATTTTAAAACCGTTTGCACAAAAGAACAAGTATATTTAAAACGAGAAAAATCGTGTAATATATTTTTGTTACAATTTAATTTAGAAAATAAAAATAAAAATTTACACGATATAATAAATCTAAATATGTATGATTTACTTTTCAATTTAAATAAAGCTAATTTTGAAAAAATAGAAATAAAAAAATGGATTTCCCCAAATGAAATCGAGGTGCTTTTTTTATTTAAACCTTTTGGAAAAGAACTGGGAATTAAGCCGAAATATATGTATATACGCACAATTGCTAATATTACAAATGAAAAACATATATATACAAGTGTAGATATAGATTATCCCTATACAGAAGAGCTGCAAAATTATGAAAAAGTTAAAAATATTATATCAACTATGATTATAAATTTCGAATCAAACCATAAAATAAATATAAATTATATTTTCAAATTCGAATTAGCACACACATTACCTATATATATGGAAAATATACTGGGACTTATTATGAAAAAAATGTTCTTACATTTAAAACAATTTATAGAAATAGCATAAGGGGGTCGGATTTTTATTATTAAATATTAAATATTCAATGTTTAATATTCAATGTTTAATATTCAATTTTAAATGTTCAAATATTTAAATATATAAAGATAAAATACATATATTATTAACACCATATTATGTATCACAGATTAAAACAAACGACTCAACCTGGACAACCCGGACAACCAACACAAGCTGTTAGTGACGATATAGAATCAGAAACGTATATACACGAAGATCGCGATAATAAACACGATGAACACAATGGCAGTGATCATGGTGATCACGGTGATGACAGTGATGATACAAATACAACCACAGACATAAGGAATAAAATATTGAATAATTTACATTTCTTTTTTAATAATATAAAAACATCGTTTATGCATGGTTTATCTAATTCGTGGTTTTTAACAAGTGTTATGGGAATATATGCAAAATATTATTTAACTTATAAATTATCAAAAAAAACACAAGAGGATTATAATCATATGATAATGGGTATTACTATAAAAATGTCGGAAAAAAACATATTTTTTACAAAAATATTCCAAGCATTTGCAAATAGCAATAATTTAGTTGATAATGAATTGTTCCATCATTTTGTTACGTATACCGATAACGTAAAATACGATATATCCGAAATCAACTATAATGGATTATACGATTTAATTAATATTGCGCGAAATAACGGAGACGAACTTTCGATTGACAGTGAAACTCCTATTAAATCAGGAAATATTGCACTTATTTATACCGGTAAATTAAATGGACAGAATATTATTATTAAATACCGTCGTAACAATATTATCGAAAAATTTAATAAATCAATGAACGAATTAAATTTACTAGTAAATATATGTGAAAAAATACCACATGTTTGCGATTTAAATATAAAAGACTTATTCGAAGAAAATCGTGAAATAATGACAAAACAATTAGACTTTTTAAATGAAGTCGCAAATATAGAACTTTTTCGTGATAAATTTAAAGATGTTAAAACGATTTGTATACCAAAGGTATATTCGTATTTTACCGAAACTAATCCATGTGCTATTATAATGGAAAAATTAGAAGGCAAAAGAATTGAACATATTTTACCATGCGACAAATATGAATATTCTAAAATATTATCCAAATTTAATTTAAAATGTGTATTTTATGACTCGATATATCATGCTGATTTACACTCTGGTAATATCATTTTTATGAAAGATGATTATATCATCGACGAGTCCAGCTACACGTCTCCTGGATTAAGAATAGGTATAATAGATTATGGTATTATAGGCGCAATGACAAGAGAAGAACAGAATGTATTTTTTATGTTTTTTAAAATCCTTGTTAGCAGAGATCACATTGAATTGGCGAAATTTATTGTAGAAAGTTTATCTGAAAATATAGTTCCGGGAAACGCAAAATCATGCGAGACTAAATCGATAAAAGAGGAAATAAAAATAACGCTAGTTAACGATATTTCTGTTGTATGTGGTAGAGTATTAAGCGTCGATTCTAAATTTTTCGGGGGGGAAGAAATTTATGAAATTAATAAAATATTGAGAACACATAATTTACAATTTTCGAAATTCTTTTGTCGTGTCGAATTAGCTATCGCTATTTCAGAAAATGTATGCAATTCTCTTGCAACGAATTCGTCCTATATTGAACAAATGATGATTGCATTTAATGATATATTTGGTGATGGTATTGAAGATATGTAATGTAATATTTTGCTTTTTAACGAAATATTAAATAATGTTAAATAATATTATACAGTTATATTATACCTAATTATATTATACCGAATTTTATATATACTACATATACCACATATACCACATATACCACATATACTACATCGAAAATATAACCAATACTACAATGACTACTATAGCAAATTTTACAATATTTAAAACAATTATATTCTTTATTGTTGCAATATTTGTAATAATATTTATAAATAAACGTTATTTGAATATATACAATACTGTTCAAGAAAATACAAAATACAATTTAGTTAATTTACCGAAATATATATTTTTATATGTTCCTATCATGTTTTGGTTAGCATCTAAAGCAAATACATTTGAACTATCAGATGGATATTTTGAATTATATATTAAAAAAATGATTACTAGTGTAGATACTCATGCAAACTCCTATTCTAAAAATGATTTATTTGTAGGAGGTATGTCTAATATCGCAATTTACATATTTTCTCTACTAGCAATTTCGGCAGGTGTCGGCTTAGGAAACGAGGGTGTCATTATATATTCATGTATATGTTTGTTACTATATATTTACTTTAAATCTAAAAAAATACTAGGATTGAGTGATATATATACCGAATTAATCATATATTTGGGATATGCAATGGGTTTTACGATTGTATATGGCTCGATGATTTCTACATTTACATACATTTTAGAACATATGATAATAAATACAGATATAAACTTTTTTTCTAATTTTGGGGTTATGGTTTGTGCTATACCGTTTATTTATTATTTAGTAGGAGAAACCGATACTTTAATAAAAATAGATAAACTTACTTTTCAATTGGATCATTTCGGATATATTGCATTATTTGCCGCATTTATGGGAGTATTATCGTTACTGTTTTTTAAGTCGATTAATTATTTATTCGACTATATTAAAAACTCAAAATATAATAATTATTATGTTATAGCTTTTGGTTTTTTGATTGCTTTTATTATTAAAAAATTGGGGTTTTTAACTATGGGTATCGGAGAGTCTGCTATAAATGAAGGGTTTCAAGCCGTTATTAATCAACAAAAATTAAAAGAATTAGAAAAGTCAAATAATCATGCAGAATTGGAAAAACTACGAAAATTGGAAAAAGAAGGAAAATTTGATACACTTAATCGTTTCAATCCGTATAGTGTTTTTGGTAGAATAATTAACTGTATTGTATCTATTGGGTCGGGGCTAACGGGTGGTCTTGTTATTCCTACCATGACAATCGGATGCGGACTTGGATCGGTATTCTCCAAATATACACCGATTCTTCCTCAAAATCTCATGTATTTGGGTATGACATCATTTTTAAGTCCATTCTTAGATGCACCGGTAACAAGCGCATTAGTTATCAATAAAATATGCAATCAACCCTATGAAACACTACCGCTATCATTATGCGTTTCTTTCATTTCATATTTCACATATCGATTCTTGAAAAATAAATTCTAGATTTTGTTCTAGATTTTGTTGGAGGAGTGGATTGTGGTTTTTTTGATATATATTCATTATAATAAATATTGAACTTATAATGAATAAAGATTATACAGTGTATTACCGTGCTATTACTGTATTTTTATGTATATGTTTTCTTGTTTTCTTTTTATTTTTAGTTGTAGTTGTAGTTGCATTGATACTATCTTTTAACTTATGTGTTATTTTATTTGCATGCTTTCTTGTCTTTGTCCGTTTATTGGGTTTTTTATTTGATGTTATTTTAATTGTAGATTTGGAGATGGGGATGGGGTTGGGTTTAGATTTTGGTGGAATGGTGTTACTTCCTCCTGCTTGGTTTAATCGCGTTGTTAATTCTGTTTTAAGTTTTTCAATTGCTTTGTAATATGGTGCTTCAGGATTTTTGATATTTTTTTTAACATCTACTGTTATTTTTAAATTAAGCAATTTATCAATAGTAGTTATTCCATCTGTTAATTTATTATTATAAGTATCGGTATTATTTAGATTGTATAAAAATCTGTCTGTAGCTTTAAATGTGGTGATACATATCTCAACCTCATTTTTTTCTATATAATTATTTGTTTCTTTGATTATTTGTATTTTATCTAACAAATTTATATTTTGTTTAATATTATTTGCAAAAATTTCTACTACCATTTTTTGTTTTACATCGGGTAACGAAATAATTTTTTGTTTTATATCATTGCTTATTATATCATTTGGAATTAATTTTATATAAGCCATAATTTGTATTCGTTTTTCTGTAGATTTATATTCTGTGATTTCTATAAGTTTTGACGTAATATTTTTAATAAATTTTTTCCATTCATAATCAAGTTTATTACTTACAAGTCGTTCATAATAATATTTTTTTTTATTATTTATCCTTGTTAACTTAGTAAATATATCAAGATTATTTGTTTTGTTTTGATATATAGCAAATACATATAAGTTAGTATTATTATTTTCATATTCTATTAATTTTTTTAATGGTCGTGAATCTGTAATATTTGAGTTAAATGAGTTAATTCTATAAAAAAGATCATTTGTTGTATTTAAATACATTCTTTTATAACAAATCCAATGCCCTCTTCCAAGATTAACTAAATATCCTA
>Ga0114978_10000409_pt1 | contig 35918 bp, 57 predicted proteins | sample S_140212_EF_Meta_FD_87027 | JGI IMG/M metagenome (GOLD analysis project Ga0114978, IMG submission 87027) | Freshwater microbial communities from Lake Simoncouche, Canada to study carbon cycling - S_140212_EF_MetaG | ecosystem: Environmental > Aquatic > Freshwater > Lake | place: Lake...
GTAAATCTTTATTCATGTGTCATATGGCTGGTTCATCGTTAGTACAAGGTAAAAATGTATTATACATAACGATGGAAATGGCAGAAGAACGCATAGCTGAACGTATTGATGCGAACCTTATGAATATCCCGATCGACCAGTTAGAACAATTGCCAAAGCAAGTATATGATCAAAAGATCCAAAAGATTGGCCAAAAGAATATTGGTAAACTAATCATTAAAGAATATCCAACTGGTGCAGCTCATGTCGGGCACTTTAGAGCATTAATCAATGAACTTAAACTTAAAAAGAATTTTAAACCCGATATCATCTTTATTGACTATCTTAATATTTGCGCCAGCTCGAGGATTCGTGGACTGGGTGGATCAGTTAATACTTACTCATACATTAAATCGATCGCAGAGGAAATGCGCGGCTTTGCTGTCGAAAACAACTGTCCAGTCGTATCAGCAACACAAACAACGAGGTCGGGTTTCTCGAATACGGATGTGGGTCTTGAGGACACAAGTGAATCTTTTGGTTTACCGGCTACAGCTGATCTTATGTTTGCGGTCATCTCGACGGAAGAGCTTGAGAAACTTGGCCAACTTATGGTTAAACAGCTTAAGAACAGGTACAATGACCCAACGTTCCACAAAAGATTCATCGTCGGTGTAGATCGATCTAGAATGAAACTTTACGATGTAGAAGCAAGTGCTCAAACATTAATTAGTGAAGCAGTACACGTAAAAGAAGATGATAAACCATTAAACACCTTTGGCGATAGAGAAGGTAAAAAAAATTTTGGAGCATTTAAATATGATTAAAGACGAAGACTTAGCAAAACTTAGTTATGAACTAGATGATCTTATGCATAGATTGTGCATGGAATATAAAATATCTCCTTTGGTATTATCATCGATTGTGATAGCAAGATTATCTCACTTAAACGTTGCAGCAAAATCTGTAGATGATTATGTAAATTTATTGTTGACTGTTACTAATATGGACTTCACAGTATTAAATGACAAGCAAGAACCTGTACAGGTGCATTAATGTATAAAGTAACTTATTATATAAACGGTTCGACAGTACAATTCAAATGGTTTAAAACTTTTCACGAAGCTACGGATTATTGTATTAATAAAATACCAACCGGAGAAGTACTAGAGATTAAAAAATATGATGACCCGGAGAAATTTCACTATCATGGAGATTAAACTTGTTTCCTATTCACAACCAACCGAATCATATAGATCTATGGGTATCGAAGATGCGCAGGAACTCATTGCGTATTGTGCCCGTGTCTCCAATCCAACCAACCAACTTAACACCGAATCATCAGCAAAACTCATCTCATACCTCATCAAACACCAGCACTGGTCACCACTCGAAATGGTCTCAGCATGCATGGAAATCACCACAACAAGAGATATCGCAAGACAAATGTTGCGACACAGAAGTTTTAGCTTCCAAGAATTCAGTCAACGATATGCTGATCCTACTAAAGACTTGTCGTTTGTACTTAGAGAAGCACGAAAGCAAGATCCCACTAATAGACAAAACAGTGTAAAGCTAAGTGGCCTCACACTTACTGAACAAAACTTGATCGAACAATGGAAGTGGAAACAAGAAGAAGTTATATCTGCTGCTGAACATGCATATGATTGGGCAATTAATAATGGTATTGCTAAAGAACAAGCACGCGCAGTATTGCCAGAAGGTTTGACCGTAAGTAGATTGTATATGAATGGCACATTAAGATCTTGGGTGCACTTTATTGAGTTACGTAGTGGACATGGCACTCAACAGGAGCACATGGAAGTAGCTCGAGGATGCGCTCAGGTCATCTCAAAAATTTTCCCCTTGATGGATACATTGGTACAGAAAGATTGACGTAACCAGGAGCTGCCGGTGAGTAATAAAAAGGTTAACAAAATCAATGCCTTACAAAAGGACCCTCCAAGGGGTCCTTTTTTTAACTTTTTTTACGGTATGAAAAGCTTCCAGATCCAACGCCGTCCGTGCAAGTCTATGATTTCATTAGCGAATAAATTTTTAGGGGGGCCTATGTACAAACTGCGGGTTTCAGGGTATAATGGTTACATAAATTGAAAAAGGAAAACATTATGACACACACAGAAAAATTAGCTTGGGAAAAACAAGCATACGGTATGACAGCAGCAGAAGTAGATCAGATGGTAAAGCAACAAGCTTTCCCCGGTACTGAGATGATGTTTGCAGCTGGTCTTATAAGCGATGCTCAACATGTTATTGATGCAGAATTTAATGCTGATGGTTGGGTTTCTCCACAACGTGCAAATCAAGCACGTCAATACATGAATATTGCAAAAAAGATTATGTTCGATATGATGGATAATTCTGAAGAAAGAAAGGCAGCTTAATATGTCAAAGACTAAACGTACAGATTCTTATGTTTTTACCGCAGATCCTCAGTCAGTTGCTGACATGCAACAGATCGATATTGTTAAGAAGACAGTTAAAGCTATCAACTTAAACAATGCTCAGTCTTACAAATACGCATGTCGTACTGCTGAATATCGTGGTGAACCATTACCTAAAAAACCAAGTCGTCTACGTGTTCGTTTGATGGGACGTGGTCCACGTCGTGTACATGCAAACCTACGATATGGTGGTCGTCATAACAGTGCTTATGATGCATATTTGCCACAGAAACATGCTACTCATTTCGATATCTATATTGCGAATGTACGATAATGAGATATACTGACACAGTAACCATCGTAGATGGCGTGAAGTTTACAGTATGTGAACCACGTAAAATTAAAGCAGCACAACGAACATTTCCTAATCGCACAGGAACTATATGGAAAATCGGTGCACGTAATGCCAATTTGATTAGTAATAACTTTAAGAAAGGAAAAGCATGAGTCGCATGAAGGAACTTGCAATGGACATAGAAGAAAACTTGCGTCAAGGTTATAAACCAATGACTATAGCAGCAATACTAAATGTTCCATTAGAAATAGTAGAAGACGTTGAAAAAAACTTAATGCAACTTGCAGATCCACGTTTTTTTGGACCAGATTATGATCAATAAGAAAGGCGGATAGCGTGGTGGTTTATATAAAACAATCGAGATATCTTACCGCTGAAAAGCGTGAAGAGTTATACAATGCATCCTCACTTTTTTTAAATGAATTGTTAGGTAAAAAAGACGGTAAAGTTTACGTTGAAATATCAGTCCGTGGTAAAGGTTTACAAGATCATATAGATGGTTATTGTCTATGCACAGAAGACTATGATAATGGTAAACCTAAAGAGATTATGGTAGAGATCAGGGGCGATCGAGGTTTAGACTATGCTATTAAGTGTTTAGCTCATGAATTAGTGCATGTCTGGCAAATGATGACTGGTAGGATCGACAATAAAGCATATAAAGGGAATCATTATCATTCTCCATGGGAGATAGAAGCCAGAGAATTAGAACAGCCATTGTATGAATTATACGTAAAGAATAGTTAAGTAGTGTCATAATGTAGTACTTTTCAAGGGGGTTTCATGCCCCCTCTTTTTTTATATAAATAGATCTTGTATATGTCAGTTGCCATTTAGAGCAACAGTAACATGGAGCAAGGTTGTGGCACAAAGTCAATATAAGAAACTTACACCCAGTGAATTGTTAAAACCTGGGCGAGAAGGCAGAGGACCAACATTAATCAAGAAAATTGAAGAAGGACAAGACTTCGTTTTATTTTCTGGTGGAGTTGTGAAATTTAAAAATGATAGTGCTATTCTTGGAGCAATAGCTCAAGGATTAAAACAAGGCAGCAATGATTTGCTAAATGCTATTCGCTTAACGACCACTACAAACAAACAATATAAGATATCTGATCTTGCAAAAACGGCAGAATTCGGTGGTAAAGGTGCTGGATCTGGCACAGTAGCTGAGTCAATAGCATTAACAGATATTCAAGCTAAATTGCAAGCGATCTTAATTAAAGAAAACAAACCATTTATTAAAGTTGACATAAATGGAAAAGTAATTCAATGTTCTAATTTTCAAAAGACTGATGGAACACCTAAAAGCGACTTTCATATATTAGATCCTAAAGGTAAAGAGGTTGCATGGATCTCCCATAAAAAGGGTACACGTGCAAAAGATTTCCAACAATATGGTGGCATGATTGAATTGTCTCCGTCAGAAGAACTAGATACATTTGTAAAAGATGTAAAGAATACATTAGCAAGTAATGGTTCTGCTGGAGTTTTACCTATGAAGACGGCGTATTATCAAAAAGTTAAAGATAAACGCACTCGTATGAAAACTCTTTTTGGTAAAGATTTTAAAACTTCAGGTCCTGATTCTAGACAAAACATTGATGTCTTATATCAAGGAGTATTAGATTTTAAAAAAGGCACTGGCGGTATTTACACTATCACTAGTAGTCATACAGTATTTCATGGTAAAGAACCAACTGGTGATTATGAACCATATTATTATATTAGACCAGAACAAGCTAAAACACAATTCGGAGTTAGAGGCGGTAGATTTTTTATCGTAGCTAAATTAACAGCAATTTCAAATAAGAATGCGACAGAGATATGATAACTTTCAAAGAATACTTACAAGAAGAACACGGCGCAGGAGAATGGGGAACAACCAAACTTACTAAGCGTTATAAGAAAGATACTCCTGGCCAAGATGATAAAGAAGACATCAAAGAATATGCTGTTGATGCTAAAGGACATAAGTCGTCTACTGGTGGATTAACACAAAAAGGTGTTGATGCTTATAAGAGAGAAAATCCAGGTAGTAAACTTCAAACAGCTGTAACTACTAAACCTTCCAAATTAAAACCAGGAAGTAAAGCTGCTAATCGTCGTAAATCATTTTGTGCTCGTATGAGCGGCGTTGATGGTCCTATGAAAGACGAAAAGGGTAGACCAACTAGAAAAGCTTTGGCTTTAAGAAAGTGGAATTGCTAATGATTACTTTTAAAGATTTCTTGTTTGAGGCTACATCAGTAGATGATGAGATGCTTGGTCATCTAACACATACTAAAGATTTACCTCATGAAGATTCACGATATGGCAATGCAGCTATAGATCTAATACACCAGTTTCATAAGCTTCGTAAAGGCGAGAAGAGCGAAGTGTCTGCTTCATTGAAAACCGATGGCGGTTCATCTGTGCATGTAGTACACGATGCCAAGGGTGTGGGTGTATCAGATAAACATAGAATTGCAAGAGGAGTTATCGCAAGAACTCCTGAAGAAGTAGATCAACATTTTGGGCATCAACCACAATATGCGCATGCATTAAAACATCTATTGAAACACGGTCATGAGATCGTAAGTAAAGGACATCATATTCAAGGTGATTTGTTACATACACCAAAAGATGAAACTACCAAACAAAGTAAAGATACTACTACAACAACTCCAAATAGAATCACTTATAAAGCAAAGACAAAAGCTCCTATTGGATTGGCTATACATACTGAAATAACTAAAGGCGTTGCTCATGCACCGTCTAAAGGTGCTGTGAAGAAAAGTAGTAATGTGTTTGTCCCAACATATACGTTTAATCATAAAGAACATCCATATACAGCTGAAGATCAAGCACACGTAGAACATCATTTGACTGCTGCTAAAAAATTAATGGATGATCATTCTACACATCACTTAACACCTGATCATACTAGCCATTTTACAATATACTTAAATAGAACTACGCGAAGAGGAGAAGCACCTTCAATTGCTGGATATAAAAAGCATTTGGCTGGTGAAGGAGAAAAAGCAGCTGGTAAATTAAAGACAGCAGTTGGTAAAGAAAAAGTTATGTCAAAATTTAATACATTATCTAATCATGTTGATACCCATAAAGAACATTTCCAACGTTCATTAGATATTCGCCATCATTTGGGTCAAGCAACTGAGCATGCATTGAAGGGTATAAATCATCCTGATATGGAAACATCTATTGATAATAAGAAATCTCCTGGTGAAGGTATAGTATTACAGAAAAAACACAATGGAAAATTAAGACCAGTTTCGAAACTTGTTCCAGTCAAAGTTTCTAATGCTATCTTAAACAATCCAAGATTCGCTAAGGAAAAATAATGCAAACGTTTTCAAACTTCCTTAAGGAAGAAACAGAAGCTAAACACGCAACTCTCGCATATGGTCGCATGAATCCTCCAACATCTGGTCATCTTAAAGTAATTAATAAAGTGCAAGAAGTTGCTAAGAAACATGGAGGTGAGCATCACATGATCGTATCACATTCTCAAGATTCTAAAAAGAATCCACTATCTGGTGAACAGAAGGTTAAACACCTTAAACGTTATGCACCTGGCGCAAACATCCGTTCATCATCAAAAGAAAATCCTACACTGTTCTCACACGCTGCTGAGCTACATAAGAAAGGTGTAACGCATTTACACGTTGTTGCTGGTTCAGATCGTGTATCAGAATATAAAAAGAAGTTTAAAGAATTGAACGGTAAACCAAACAAAGACGGTCATGTGCCATTCCATTTTAAAAAGATCACAGTTCATTCTGCTGGTACAAGAGATCCAGATGCTGAAGGTGATACAGGAGTGTCAGGTACAAAGATGCGTGGTCATGCTGCGGGTAACGACTTTAAGTCATTCCGCAAAGGTGTTCCAAGCCATGTATCAGATGAACATGCACACGAATTAATGCATGATGTACGTAAGGGTATGGGCCATAACGATTAACTGAAAGTAATATCATGTCTACAAAACTCCAGCGCAAGAAGAAACAGCGCACTGGTTGGTATGAATTAGAGTATGAAGAATTAGCTAAACCTAAGAAAGGTCCGACTAAAAGGGCTAGCACTAGGAAATACTATTCCACGAAAGTTACATATTGTAGCATGAGAGAAGAAGAGTATTTAAATATAGCAGATAGGATAGTTGGTCTTTCCCCAGAATCACATAGGATGACTATATTAACATCAGAAGGTCAACAAGAATTTGATCAAGATGATGATGAAATAGATTAATCTTGTAACCTAAACTATTATAAATAAGAGTGAACCAGTTATAAAATTTGATGGAATTGAAATAGAAGCTGTTAACTGGGACCGCTTCGTAAGATGTTCAATTCGATTATTATCACACGTGGTTAATGGGAAAATATGTTAAAGTTTAAAGAATATTCACAGGAATTCGATCTTCAATTAGAGTCAATACAATTGACAGACGAAGAAGTATCTGAGCTTAATGAAGTTTTAGATACATCTGCTCGAATCAAAAGAAAACAACAGTTCATTCGTCGTGGCGCTCGCATTGCCATGCAACGTAAAGTACAGCAACGTAGGTTCGCTAGTCCTGAACGATTGAAAGTTAGATCAAAACAGAGGGCAAAGAACCTCTTAATAAGACGCCTTTATCAAGGTCGTTCTAGATCACAAATTCCCCTCGCACAAAGAAAACAAGTAGATATTAAATTAGGTCGCATGAAGAATGCTGTCAATCGCTTATCTCAAAAATTAATAAAACGCGTTCGACAAGAAGATATTGCAAGAAAAACAAAAAATAGAAACTTACCAAAATTTGATAGTAAGAGTCAAGTAGGATTTTAATTATGAAGCAATTTAAAGAATATCTTAAAGAAACGAGTGGTAAAGTTACATTGACGTTTGGTCATTTCAATCCACCAAACATTGAAAACGAAAAGCTAATTAATAAAGTATATGAATCTGCCGAAGGTGGACCATATAGGATCTATACATCGCAAGAATGTGATGAACATTCTCCATTAGAGTATAGTACAAAAGTTAAATTCATGCGCAAGATATTTCCGCGTCATGCACGTTCTATAATTAGTGATTCGAATATCGTAGATCTGTATGGTGCATTAGATTCTTTATATGAACAAGGTTATACTAAAGTTGATTTAGTGATGCCTAATATTCCTAAAGAACTTGAAGAGCAAGTTAATAATTATAATAGATCTAGATATAATTTTAAGTCAATAGATTTTATCTCTGTTGATACACATAATATTGAACAAAAAATAATTGAAGCTGCTAAAAATAATAACTTTGAATTGTTTGTTAAAAGTTTACCTTCGACATTAAAAGAAGGACATAAGTTATATAATGCTCTTCGTTCAGCACTCGGTTTAAAAGAAACATTTAACTTTAGGCAACATATCCAACTTCCTACATTATCCAAAGAACGCGAAGCTTATGTAAACGGAGAGTTGTTTAAAGTAGGTGATGTAGTTGAAGTTAAAGAGACTAAAGAGATTGGTCAAATTCAAAGACTCGGATCAAATTATGTAATCATTGAAACATATGAAGGCAACAAACAACGTAAGTGGTTGAAAGACGTTGTTAAAGTCGAAGAGGCTGTCATCAATCAAATGCTTGAGAAGATGGGTAATCCTTGCTGGTCTGGTTATACAATGGTTGGAACAAAAGAAAAATCAGGTAAAACAGTGCCTAACTGTGTGCCTATAAATAAGAAAAACAAAATTAAGTCTTTCAAAGAAGACTTATCAACATTTAATGGGAAATAAAAATGTCAGATAGATTAATTCAAGTATTGGGTACAGAAATAAGTCTCACCACAGCTAATACTGTTGATGGTGCACATGTTGTCCGCTTACATACCGGTGGTTCAGATACTTTAGCAACAATTAAAGATTCTAATGCAGTAACCATCGGTACAATTACTTTAAAGGCTGGTGACATAACGTTTATAAAGAAAAGAGCGACTGATACAATTGCAACTGCTGCAGCAACTAAAGCAGTTTCAGTTGGTTTTGGGGATTAAAATGAAAACATTAAAAGAATTTTTAGAAGCACGAATGATAGCAACAGGAGATTTCAAAATCTCTGCATCTGGTCGCAAAGTACGTCGTCTAATTAAAGTTGGTGATGATGCTTATAATAAAGCCGATGATCTTGATAAAGACGGTGATGTCGATAAAGACGATAGACGCTTAGCTAAAGAAGAAGTCGAACAGATCGAAGAAGCCACAGTGAAATCTGCTAATTATTCTTGGGGTACAATGAAAACTGTACATCATGGTAAAGACTTCTCAATCCCTCTTCATCCAGAACACCACAAACCAATCGCAGCATTAAAGCATGGTGAATCTCATTCATTTAAAGATGAGACTGGTAGTAAATGGAAAGCTACACGTGAAGATGATACAGTTCATTTCCATGGTGGTTCATATGGTACACAAAAAACTTCAGTGAAACATGACACTATGAAAGAGTCATATATCAATGAACAACATTTAGTACATGTTAATGATGGTAGTAAGTATAATGAAGAACCACATGACAAAGATGTTGAACACGTAATGTCAGGTGCTAAAACACATAAAGGTGAATTTGATAGTCACACCGATAAAGGTGCAATTTTTAAATTCAAAGACCGTAGCGATGCTGATAATTTCAAACGTCATGTTGATAAATGCCCAAAACGTACATGCTCAGCAGATCATTTAAACGAATCAACAGAACAAATTAATGAAGCATCTGATAAACAAGACTCACGTCTATTACAGCTTGCTCGCTTAGGTTTATTAGATAAAAATGATGTAGCAATATTTAGAAATGCTATGCAAACGTTCAAAGCTGATAAACAATTATCGATTAAACAACGTAATATGTTATTGAGTGTTTATAACGATTTAGTGAATATGGTAACAGGCGATGATGCTATGTTTGCCCGCGCTAAGTTAGATATACAAAAAGAAGAAGCACAATCTGAAGGTTACTATAAAGATATTGATACTAATGCAAAAGAAGATGAACGTTTAAGCGGTTCATGGAAAAAAGAAACTCCATGGCGTAAAATAAAACCAGATTCTAATATAGTTACTGATAAGTCGGGAGCTAAACATACTCCTATGTCTAGAGCACGCCACTTAGCTAGAATGGCATTAAAGAAAACAGATACTAAGTAAGGGTTTTAGTAATGTCAACAGTAGAAAATGTTAATATAGAAAGAATAACGAGATTGGAAACTCAAATGGCAGATTTAAAAGAAGATGTTGCAGCAGTTAAGTCTGATATCAAAGAGTTACACTCTAGAATTACCTCAGGCAATAGAGAGATCATGGATAAACTCGATCAAAAGATAGATGAGTTAGCTAAATCTGATAAAGATCAACACGCCTCATTGAAAGAAACAATGCAAAATGTAAAAGAACGCGTTGATATATTAGAAAGATGGCGATGGATGATTGTAGGAGCCGCAATAGTATGTGGATATTTATTGGGCAATACTAATTTAATAACAATATTAAGTAAATAACAATTTATAAAGGAAAATAAAAATGAATTGGGGAATTTTCAAAACAGATTCTGTATCTGAAGCATATAAAAAGATGAAAGCTGAAGAATCATCTTGCGATAAAGATATGAAAAAAGAAGAGCTTAAAGGTAATCAACATAAGCTTGATAAAAACAAGAATGGTAAAGTCGATGCACATGATTTTAAGTTGTTGCGTAAAGAAGAAACAGTTGAAGAAACATTTTCTAAAGATCAACTTGCCAGCATTCATTCAACGCATGATAAACTAAGTAAATCTGTTGGTCTTGATCCATCAAAAAAATACGGAACAATAGTTACTAAAAAGAAATCATCTGCTGATAAAGTAATGGATCAAGCAATAAAAGATGAAATGAAAGAAGAAGCCGAAGAGTTGGCTGAAATGGAATTCGACAAGAACGGTGTTTATAGACATCACGCAAAACCTGGTGTTTACGGCGGTTCTGAAAAAGAAAAACATGTAGTAGACACATTAGCTGGTCCTAAAAAGGCTGATCTAGAAAAGATTGCAGCTAAAAAGAAAATGAAGAAAGAAGACTTAGAACTCTTCAATGAGAGAGAACTAGATATGCTTATCAATGAAGTATTATCTAAAGATGCTCCAGCTGGTAAATGGATTGGTGATTTTATGCAATCAGATGCACCACAGTTTGCAGGTAAGTCAACAGAAAAACGTAAGCAGATGGCTTTAGCTGCTTATTACTCAGCACAAAAAAATGAATCAACAGAATACGATTCATTTTTAAGTGAAGAAGGCAACCCTAAACCGTTCATCGGTCAAGGTGCCAAAGAAATTAAACACGCAAACATGAAGGATAAACAAGATGATCAAGACGTTATGGAACCTCATTCAGAGGGCGAGCAAAGCTTTGTTGACGACCACTCCGTCCTCGTTACCGACGAGCCAAACAAAGACGGAACCCCCAATGGAGCCGACAAAACCAAACGAGCAGATGAACCAAAAGGAAAAGGTCCAGCAAGCTATGATGCCAAGGAAAAACTCGGCAAACAAGGTGCAGTCAAAGAAGCCGTCTTCAAGACAACCGCAGGTGAAGAAATCGACACCACTCCCCAAACCAAGAAAGACGGCGACGGTAAAAAGAAATTCAGTCAGTTAAAAAAGAAAGTAGTTGCAGCAGATAGCGCTAGCAATTACTAGTAGTAAATAGTAAGGGAGAGATGTTCTCCCTACTAAAACTTTGTCATAGGATATTATGAATAGCTTTGAAAAATTATCGAGCAAGAATTTTACATTATTTGCGGCAAAAAATTACAGCAACCCGCAGTGTATGACAACTGAAGAATTTCATGAAGATCTTCACAAGTTTAAATATATTAAAAGATTGTTTAACCGTTACGAAACAACGGGTGAATTGAGCGAACGTCTAATATTAAATCATTTGATAGTACTTTATAATGTATTTGGTATTAACTCAGCTAATCACATGATGTTCTATAAGATTGATAAAAAGAACTGGCCATTATTAAAGACATTTTTAGTCTATTTGAATTATTTGCCAGAGGATCAATATGTTGAAGTGCCTCTCGATCAAAAGGTCGTAGATGTATTAAGGAAAATTTAAGATGGCATTAGTACAAAGAGCAGTAGACGTGTACTACACGTTTAGATTTATGCGCCAATTAGTAACACCATGGAATGAAACAAAAGCATTTCAACTTGGACTAATTGATGCAGATGGTAATAAATTAAAGAGCGCTGAAACGCCTGAAGAAAAAGATGCATATACATTATTTTTCAGATTAGTTTATAATATAAAACGATTATTGAATAAAGTTCCATTTGGTAAGACTAAGCTAGCTTCTTATGCTGCAGCTCTATGGCTTATTAAAGAGAATACAAATATGAGTTCTGAAGCTGTATTTTCAGGCTTCGCGCAATATGCAAAAGATTTAGGTATTGAATTAGATAATACATTAAATGAATCTAAATCTTGGATGTTAAAAGATAATAATTTATTGCCTGGAAAATACAAGTTAGCAGAACATTGTTTGTCTCCTGCAACTGGTCAAACCGTTGCATTTAAAGGGTCTATGATCATAGTTAATGAGATGAACTCTATACCTCATGCAAAAATAGGTGATGTCAACTTATATTCTGTGTATCATCCATCTAGTAAACAACATATATACGTAACCATAGAAGATATTTACAGGTAAACAAATGGCAATTGATGCATCAGTTCAACGTAAAGTAGCTAGCATGTCAGATGAGATGACTAAGCTTCGTCAACAGCACAAGGATGCAGTGTCTTCGCAATCTGATCAAGTGGCAAATAAACTTGATATGTTAAAGAATAAGAAGCAACAAATATTAGATGCTGAAAGAAAACGCTCTAACGCTACACATTCATCAACTGCCAATAAAGATTCTGCTACAGCTTCTCATTCAGAACAAGTTGATGTAACTGTTGCAATTGATGCAATGTTATCTGAAAAAGCAGCCGTCGGAGGTTTCAATTATGAAAAAGAAGTCAATGACAAGTTGAAAAAGATGGGCAAAGCACATAAAGATTCTACTACTGCTGGTTCTTCAGCTGATGCACCCGATGCCAAGTTTACACATGATGGTGAAGAACACCATTTAGAAGTCAAACAAAATAGTAAAGCTATGTTTGGTCAAATCGAACTTCACCATGATGGTAAGAAGTGGGATATCTCTGAACGTTCTAAGAAAAAATATCCAGCTACACACGCTGCAATAGCAGCCACAGGTTTCTTAAGTAAAATAAATAAACAATGGGATAAACCCACTGGCGATTATGATACAGACTTGCAAAAAGGAAATGTGTATCACACTCATCATGATGCTGAACCAATTAAATCACATTACGGTACAGATCGAAAAACTAATTACATTCAAATTGGTGGTGGTCATGGATTTTACCACACCGGTAATGATGCAGCAGGTTTAGGTTCTCCTGAATTAGAAGGTAAAGCAACACTTCGTGCACGCATGAAATATCGTGGCACAGATCGAAAAACAGGCAAGAAAAAATACGGAGCATTAATAGTCATGGGCTTAAAAGACGCAGAAAAATCTCATCATAACTTAGATGAATCTCTCCAAAGGAAATGGATACTTGATGCATTGCAAGGTCATGAATTGTTTGAGTCTGCATTAAATCCTAAAGATCCGCATAAAGATTACGAAGTTAAACGGAAAGCATTACACGATCTATCATTGAATAAAGATGTAGATCAAAAAGCTGTACAACAAAGACGTTTAGATTTAGATAAAGAATATACTAAACATACAGTTAAAGAATCAGATGCATCTTGGGCAGCAGCTAAAGAAAAAGAAAAAGAAGATCGCTTAATTCCTAAAGATAAGAAAACACTTGATTCTATTCGTGCTATGCTTGCTAAAGAAAAGAAACCAGTTAAAGAATCTAGCGATATCAATGAATTGTCTACAGATTTATTAGCAGCTTATAAGACTAAAGCTGCTGCTTCTGCAAAAGAAGCTGATGCTTCTGGTAACTATGCCAAAGGTGACAAACGCTTTAAAGGTATCAACAAAGCTACGAATAAACAATTTGATAATGATCTAAAAAAACATGGTCAATACCAAAAAGAAGAAGTCGAATTAGAAGAAGCTCACAAGATTGGTGATAAAGTTATTATCCATAAAGGTCCTAAAGATGTTGTTGGTAAAACTGGCCATGTCGGAGAGATTCGCAAACGTTGGGCTGGTGATTCTAAAACATACACGATCGACCATGAAGGTGGTTCAATCCAATTAAAGTCTACACATTTCAAAGCACTTAAAGAAGATATGCTTCAACTTCGCAAGATGTTAGATAAGCATACAGAAAAAGCTTTAGCTGCAAATAAACAAGGCGATGATGAGAAAGTTAAACATCATCAAAGAATGATGAATAAGGTAAAAGATCAGATGTCTAAGTTAGTCAAAGAAGATTTAAACGAAGAAGCAATCCCGTTTGTCGATGCCTTCTGGTCAGGGCAACAAGAAGAACCTAAACAAAATCCTTATGCAGAAGATACAGTTGAATATGCTGAATTCGAAAATGGTTATATGCAAGGTGTAATGACTCGTAGACGTATACAAACTGAATCACGCGGCCATAAAACACTAGAAAGATTTTTTAAGAATAGAAACGCATGGTCAGCAACTGGTAAAGAAGGAACTCATCGTGAAACTGGTGAGAAGACTAAAGAATATCAAGAAGTAGATCACGAAGGTAAACCAACTGGTAATCGTCATTGGAGAAATGCTAAAGGCCAAAACATGGGCGAATCGGTTGTACAAGAAGAAGGCGAAGGCGCTGTACCTGCTAATAACGCAGGTGATGGCAAAATAGCTGGATTTGCAGGCGATGCTGGTAAAAAAGTTAAGATGATGAGTCAACCATTAAAACGTAAACCATTACCTAAATTTAAAATGTACGTTTCTCAAGAACACGACTACGAATAAACATATATGTCAATATTACCAAAAACAATAAAAAAGATTAGATTTTCTTCTGGAGAAACGATCAATAGAAGTACATTTCTTGAAGACTTAACAGTCAAATCTAATAAAGATGTAAAGATTATAGTAGAACAAGATAGTACTTCTACAGAATTTGCATTTAAAGATGTGGCCGGGTTGGGCGAATTAACAATTCCAGCTGATGGTAAAATAAATTTTGGGGTTGGTCCTGAAATTTCAAACACCAGTGATGCATTAAATATTAATGCTGCTGATATAAACATCGAAGCTACTGATGAAATTGTTGTTTCAGCTGGAGCAAAAAGCTGGAATTTTGCTAACACTGGATTACTGCAATTACCAATTGATGGAGATATTGTAGACGAGAATGGCGATAGCGTATTAAATACCGGTACTGCTGCTGGTGCACCGCGTTTAACTATTCATGGATATTTAGATGGTGTAACAGTACCTGGCACGGCTAAGAACTTTATAACGTTTACGACTGGTAAAGAACCTATCAGTGCATTATACTTAACCAAGTTTATCAGTGTTGATAATAGAGGATGGTTTGCTATACAAGTGGGTTCAACTTGGACAGCTTCACAAACTGCTATCACAGCCGATCACGTTGCCTATGGACACTTTGGTCCTAATGCTACTCTCGTAAATACTCTTGGTGCTAATTTACTTGCAACAACTGGTTATACACTGTTGCCTGAAACATCATATACGATGTGGATACAACAGATTAATGCTATAACCGAATATGCATTTTCTACTTCTCCGTTAGATCAAGGTGGCAATGAATACACAGTATATTCTAATGTTACGAGTACACCAAACGTTATACCTTTTTATACATCTATAGGATCTGGTCCCGTAGCTTTAAGTGAAGAAGCTAGATTATCTAATACCATATTAGAAGGTACAACAACTCATAATCAATTAGTAGAAGCTATAAAGACAAAAACTAATGCTGGTTTAACTGTTGTACACGACTTTAAAACATCTTCTACATGGTATCACAGTTCAATATCCCAAGATTTTACGCCAAACTTTACTAACATACCGACAAATAATGATAGAGTTATTCCATTAAAGTTAATTGTAGCTAACGGTGCTACTCCATATAAACCACTTAGTCCAATAAAAATTGCTGGCACTGATGTTGCAGTTACTTGGGAAGGCGGAGTTTATCCAACAGGTACTGCTAACTTAACAACTGTATGGACATACAATTTAGTTCGTAATGCTGGAACATGGAAAGTATTTGGTAAAGCAGAACTATATACAGCATCAACAGATGTTGGTTCACGCGCATATACACATAGTCCTACATTTACTGGTACACCATTAGCACCAACTGCAACAGCAGCAACAGCCACTACACAAATAGCAACTACTGCTTTTGTTGGTACTGAAATTACTAATGCAAAAGCAAGTCCTACATTTACTGGTGTACCTCTCGCTCCGACGGCCGTTGCAGGAACAAATACTACACAGATAGCAACTACTGAATTCGTAAAAACTGCAGTAGATAATGTAATAGCTGATGCACCAGGTGCATTAAACACTTTAGATGAATTAGCTGCTGCATTAGGTGACGATCAAAATTATGCAGCTACTATAACTACTGCTCTAGGAAATAAAGCTCCAACAGCAAGTCCAACATTTAGTGGCATAGTAACTGCATCTGATGGAACAGAAGCTTCAGCATATAATACAGCTGCTGTAGTTTTATCTGGTGGATTGGGAGTTACAAAAAATATTCGCTCTAATGGTTTAATATATGATTCTAAAGGTGAACTTAGAAATCTACCACAAAATTCTAAAACTGCTGCTTACACATTAGTTTTAGCTGATGCTGGTAAACATATATCAATTACGACTGGTGGTGTTATAGTTCCAGCTGGTGTATTTGCAATCGGCGATTCAATTACAATATTTAATAATTCATCATCAACTCAAACAATTACAACTACAGCGGTAACATGTTATGTTGCAGGTACATCATTAACTGGTAATAGATCACTAGCACAACGAGGTTTATGTACATTGTTGTGTGTTGCTTCTAATATATTTGTTATAACAGGTGCAGGTTTAACTTAATGTCGATTTATAATACCTTTACTGGGCATGGATCATTTAATGGATTATGGTATCAAGAAAATGTAACTGAAGCCGGAGGTATCCAAACCATTGGATCTAACATCGTTCCATTTAATCGTGGATATTGGACAGGTAATTCTAATTATGTTTCAGTTGCTGATTCTGCATATTGGACAGGAGGCGCAGGTTCTATAACCGGAATGGGTAGTGTGTCTACTTTAGCTCCTAATGGAATCAGATTACACGGATGGAATGGTGCTGCTGATAGCTATACGTTAACTTTGCCAGATTTGCCAGCTCATACACAAGTAAGATATGTTGTTATATGGCATTGTGTAGATTCACTAGATACTGAAACTAGTAATTTATTCATTACAGATAATAGTGGAGAAGTAGAATTTTTAAGATTTACTAAAGCGCTAGGTACAGGCGGCATATCAACACAAGTTGTCAGATCTGGATTAACAACTCCTTGGACAACGGCTACTTATTCAACTGCCCCATGGCCTGGTGGTTCAATAGATGGTTATATCACAGTAGATACTGGATATTTTGATCATACATTACCAACGTTTACTGCTAGACATTATTTGGGTGCAGATCAACCACAAGTAGATGAAGCTATGTACTTATCTCATAGCGCGGTATATTTAAGATAACATTTTTACATGAGGCATTAATAATATGTGGTTACTATCATTTGTACCCGATTGGATTTTTTATGGACTGGCACTTGCCAGTTTTGTTGCTTTGATTTTAGCAACATTTTTAAAAGTTATACCGTTCATAGGTAAGTATGCAATACCTATTCAATTATTATCATTTGTGGTATTATTAGTTAGTGTATTCTTGTGCGGAGGTCTTGCAAACGAGGCTTCATGGCAACTCAAAGTTGCTAAGACTAATGCAGAAATCGCAGAATTAAAAGTTAAGTCGGAAAAAGTCTCGACGAAAGTCGTAACCAAATATATAGATAGAATACAAGTTGTTAAAGAAAAAGGAAACGAAATTGTCAAATACATTAATAAAGAGTCTGATACTAAGTGTGAGTTGCCTAATTCTTTCGTCATGCTCCACGATGCTGCCGCAAAAAACGAGCTTCCCGACCCCACCCGAGCTTCTGATGCGGGAGCCAGCGAAGTTAAACTCTCTGGAGCCACAACAACAATCGTCCAAAACTACGGAACCTGCTGGGAAATAAGAGAGCAATTAAAATCTCTACAAGAGTGGGTTATAGAACAGAAAAAACTTAACCCGTAGTACTCTCCCCCGTAATAAAATAAATTGAATTGGCTATGTACAAAACATAGCTAATATGGTATAATATACTCTTCTATTGACTGATATGGAGCTATGAAAAAATACATGCATAACAAGATTATTACAAAAAGAAATGGTGAGCAAGAACCATTCGATGTAAATAAAATCCATAAAGTTTTAGAATGGGCAACAGAAGGTATTAATGGTATTTCCATTAGCGAGATTGAATTAAAAGCAAATATTCAAATTAGCGATGGTATGGCAACATCAGATATCCATGAATTATTAATTATTTCTGCTGCTGAACTTATCAGTGAACACACCCCAAATTATCAATCAGTAGCTGCACGACTTGTAAATTACAAGTTGCGTAAACAAGTATACAATCAATATGAACCTTGGTCTTTAATCAAGATCGTACAAGAAAACGTTAATCGTGGAATGTATGATGCTCAAGTTCTTATTGAATATAGCGAATCTGAATTCGATCAATTAGACAAATACATTAAGCACGACAGAGATAACGATTTTACATATGTAGGAATGGAACAATTCCGCGGTAAGTATTTAGTACAAGATCGCATTACCCGAATTCCATATGAAACGCCTCAAATATTGTATATGTTAATCTCAATGAACTTATTCATGAGCTATCCTAAAGATACGCGCATGAAGTATGTTAAGGAGTATTACGATGCAATTTCTCAATTTTATATTAGCTTACCTACCCCAATCATGGCTGGAGTTCGTACACCTACTCGTCAGTTTTCAAGCTGTGTGCTTATTGAGTCTGGTGATTCTTTGGACTCGATCAATTCGACGGCAACTTCAGTTGTCAGATACATTTCTAAAAAGGCTGGCATTGGGATCGGCGCTGGTAGTATTCGTGCTATTGGCAGTCGTATTGGTGATGGTTCCGTTATTCACACGGGGCTTATCCCTTTCTTAAAATATTTTCAAGCAGCAGTAAAATCATGTTCACAAGGTGGTGTACGTGGTGGAGCTGCAACCATATATCTTCCGATATGGCATCTTGAATTCGAGAACCTAATTGTATTAAAAAACAATAAAGGTACAGAAGAAACTCGAGTTCGCCATATGGATTATTGTTTCCAGTTTAATAAGACGATGTATGAACGTCTATTAACTAGTGGTAATATTACATTGTTTTCACCTGATGAAGTTCCTGATTTATATGAAGCATTCTATGCAGATCAGGACAAATTTAAAGAGTTATATGTTCATTACGAACAAAAAGAAGGTATCCGCAAAAAAGTGCTTTCAGCTATGGAAGTTTTTACACAGTTCATGACAGAACGTAAAGACACTGGAAGAATTTATTTAATGAACGTTGACCATGCTAATAGTCATGGCGCATTCTTACCAGAATTGGCACCTATAAAGATGTCCAATCTATGTTGCGAAATCGATTTACCTACTAAACCTTTAACATCATCGGAGGATACAAATGGAGAAATCAGTCTGTGCACTTTGTCGGCCATCAATTGGGGACTCATCAACGAACCAAAAGAATTTGAAAAATATTGCGAGCTTGCAGTCAGAGCTCTCGACAACCTCCTCGACTATCAACAATACCCAGTCTTGGCAGCAGAGAGATCAACCAAAGATCGCCGTCCTCTTGGTGTCGGCATCATCAACCTCGCGTACTTCTTGGCAAAACGAGGACTTAAATACAACGATGCAGCCCTCACAACGATAGACGAATATGCAGAAGCATGGTCATATTATTTGATTAAAGCTTCTAATGATTTAGCTAAAGAAAAAGGTGCATGTCCTAAAAATCATGAGACTAAGTATTCACTTGGAAAAACTCCGAATGATACATATAAGAAAGAAGTAGATGAGTTAGTACCACATAGTGAAAGATTAGATTGGAAAACATTGCGAAACGATCTACGCACACATGGTATTCGTAACTCAACACTGATGGCATTAATGCCTGCAGAAACTTCAGCTCAAATTAGTAACTCAACAAATGGTATCGAACCACCACGTGCTTTAGTTTCGTTTAAACAATCTAAAAATGGTGTAATGGCTCAAGTCGTTCCAGGTTTTTATAAATTAAAAAATCAATATGACTTACTATGGGATCAGAAATCTCCTGAAGGTTATTTAAAGATTTGTGCAATACTCCAAAAGTATATTGACATGGGTATTTCTGTTAATACATCATATAACCCAGAAAATTATGAAGATCATAAAGTCTCGATGGCTGATATGATTAAACACTTGGTTATGTTTTATAAGTATGGTGGTAAACAACTATATTATTTCAACACCTATGACGGTGCTGGTGAACTTCATGAAAAAGAATTCAAAGCAATAGAAGCACAGCTCGCTGAACCCGTTGATGGTGAAGACGACTGTGATTCATGCAAAATATAAAAGAACTAGCTACAAAAAGATACGAGATCTGTTCTAAGTGTCCTAAGAAAACAGATCTATTAAAAATAGAACGTTGTAAAGCATGCGGGTGCGTAATTTTATTTAAGATTATAGCACCCACATCTAATTGTCCTTTAGGAAAATGGTAAATGTCATCAGTATTTAAATTAAAAACAACGAGTCACCTCGAATCTCCTATGTTTTTTGGAGAGTCAGTAGATATAGCAAGATATGATACAGTTAGATACCCACAGTTTGAGAAGATTACAGATAAACAACTAGGTTTCTTTTGGAGACCTGAAGAAGTAGATCTATCTAGTGATCGTAAAGATTTCCATGATTTAAATGATTTTGAACAACACATCTTTACATCAAATTTAAAACGCCAAATTTTATTAGATTCTGTACAAGGTAGATCACCGAATCTGGCATTTTTACCTATGGCTTCAGTACCAGAATTAGAAGTAATGGTTGAAACATGGGCATTTTTCGAGACGATTCACTCACGTTCTTACACACATATAATTAGGAACATCTACGCAAATCCTTCTAAAGTATTTGACGAAATTAAAACTATACAACCTATTTTAGATTGCGCTGAAGATATTTCTAAGTATTACGATGACTTCATTACAGCTTCGCGTTACTATGAAATGCTTGGTGTTGGAATTCATACAATTAACGGTGAAACTATTAACGTAGATCTCTATGAATTAAAGAAAAAATTATTCCTTTGTTTGTTGAGTGTATACATACTTGAAGGTATTCGTTTTTATGTTTCATTTGCATGTTCTTGGGCATTCGCTGAACTTAAAAAAATGGAAGGCAATGCCAAGATTATTAAGTTTATTGCACGCGATGAGAATGTGCATTTAGCAGCAAGCACTAGCATTATTAAACATCTTATTAAAGATGATAAAGATATCGAACGTATTCGCCAAGAAACTGAAAAAGAAATTAACGATATGTTTGTATCTGCAATAGAACAAGAAAAAGAATGGTCTAAGCATTTATTTAAAGATGGCTCGATGATTGGTTTGAATGAAAAATTATTAGCCGATTACGTCGAGTGGATTGGTTGTCGTCGTATGCGTACATTAGGATACCATTGTCCATACACAGTTTCACAATCAAATCCACTCCCTTGGACAGAGAAATGGATTTCAGGAGGTAACGTACAAGTTGCACCTCAAGAAACTGAGATCACATCATATATAACTGGTGGTGTTAAACAAGATGCTACCGCAGACTCATTGAAAGGTTTATCGCTGTAATGAAAATTTATACAAGAACAGTTTGCCCTTATTGTGATCAAGCAAAAGCTTTGTTAGATTCAAAAGGAATTAGTTATGAAGCCATAAATATAGAAGACGACGCAGATGCTAGGAATTTCTTAGCAACTCAAGGTCTTAGATCAGTACCACAAATCTATGAAGAAAGTACATTGATTGGTGGATTAAATAAACTAAAAGAGTGGATATCCATTCAAGAAATTACATCTCAGATAAAATTATGACAGAAAAAATACACGAGTGTTTAGAATGTGGCGCTGAAGCTACCATAAAATATGACTATGATTCAGTCATAGAAGAACCACAATATTGTCCATTCTGTGGATCATCATATATACAAGAGGAATTAGAAGATGATGTTAACCTCTTGAAAGGTGATGGTTTCGATGATGACATGGATTTACAATGGTAAGCCTTACGAATTAGGCGAGCAGACGCATAAAGAAGTATATGGTTTCGTTTACGTAATTACTGATTTAAAAACAAATAAACAGTATGTAGGTAAGAAACTATTTTGGTCTAGCAGAACTAAACAAGTTAAAGGTAAGAAAAAGCGGCTTAAAGTAGAATCAGATTGGAAAACCTATTTTGGTTCCAATAAACTATTACTTGAAGAACTTGAAAAGAACGGCGCAGATAATTATAAGCGAGAGATCCTTCACCTATGTGCAGGAAAGGGCGAATGTAATTATTTAGAAGCACATGAACAGTTTACTCGCGGAGTATTAACTAGCGACCAATACTACAATGATTGGATAATGGTTAAAGTTCATAGAGCTCACATAAAGGGTTTACAGCAGGCAAAAACTGTGGTATAATATAGATTATGATTATTATTGATTATTCGCAAATTTCCATCGCATCTTTCTATGCTCAGCCTAATGCTGAACTTAATGAAGACTTTCTAAGACACATGATTCTTAATAGTATTAGAATGTATTCGCATAAGTTTAAGAAAGAATACGGTGATATAGTTATTGCATGCGATGGTGGAAAATCTTGGCGTAAAGGTTATTTTCCTCAGTATAAGGCTCATCGTAAGAAAGCTCGTGAGGATAGCGGTTTAGATTGGAATTTATTCTATGAATACTTGAATCAGATACGCGAAGAGATTAAAGAAAACTTTCCATATAAAGTTATTCATTTAGAACACATAGAAGCTGATGACGTTATAGGAACTCTGGTTAAAGAGACACAAGAATTTGGTAAAAATGAACCAGTAATGATCATATCATCTGATAAAGATTTTATTCAATTACAGAAATATAAAAATGTTAAACAGTTCTCACCAGTCCAGAAGAAAATGGTTACAGATACCAACCCCAACTTATACTTATTTGAGCATGTTCTTCGTGGCGATAGCGGTGATGGTATTCCTAATGTCCTATCTGCTGATACTACCTTTGTGGATGGTTTACGACAAACTCCTCTCACTCAGAAAAAGATTGATGCGTGGTTAGAAAAAGCTGAAGATATCAAATCAGCAATGGATGATGAGACGTATAGAAATTATCAAAGGAATAAAACATTGATTGATCTTGACATGATTCCAAAGGATTATGTAGACTCAATCAAGTATTCATATGATAACCAAACACCAGCACCTCGTGCAAGAATGTTAGATTATCTTATTAAGAAGCGTTGTAAAATGTTAGTAGAATCTATAAGCGAATTTTAAATATGGCCAAAAAATTACTTGTCACCGAAATGTTAGAAGCTGTCGCTAAGGCGGAAGCACGCAAAGAAAAACTTGAACTGTTAAAACATTTCAATTGTTTAGAACTTCGTGATATCCTTAAAGGAGCTTTTGACGACACTATCGAATTCACTCTTCCAAAAGGAGTTCCTCCTATCAATGAAGATGAAAAGAAAAATTATGACAAGACTCGTTTATTGTCAGAGACCAAAAAGTTTAGATACTTTGTTAAAGGTGGTCCTGGAGATCAAGTTAACAGAGTCCGTAGAGAGAAAATGTTTATAGATATATTATACAGAATAGATTCAAAAGAGATTCCGCTTATATGCCATATGAAAGATAAAACACTTGATGGCGTATATAAAGGTGTCACTAAAAAATTAGTTCAAGAAGCATTTCCAGGACTCATTATTAAATAAATATAGTATATGCTTGCACGCACCCCATCAACCCGTAAGGCCTAGATTCCCGACAGATCTAGGCCTTTTTTGCTTTAGGAGAACGATAGACTAATTAACTTTTATATCATGTGATTTTTAACCTTTCAACTTCACGGAGATATGCATGTTTTTTTCCAATTTAGAAAAATTAAAACGCGATTCGAGAGAGCTCGGACATTTTATACAAAAAATGCGAAAACGAGGGCGAAGCGATATTGCTGGTAGGCTTAAAATAAAAAAAGCACAGATAGATTCACATGTTCAACAATACACAGAAGAAAAAAGAGTTAATTTAGTCAATTAGTAAAGGCGGTGATCGAATATCTCGGGAGGTTCACAAAACCTCCCGTTATTTTTACAAACCCAAAAGGAGATACATTATGGAAGATAAAAAAGAAATAAAACAAATAGAAGAAGTAAAAGAAGAAATACAACCAGAAATACCGTGCAAAGATGATGATAAAGCTTGCACTCGCAGATGGATAGATTCTCTTAGTGACTGCGCATGATAGTTGAATTTGCTATGGTAAGTGCCATGTATGTGGCTGATATTTCAACTGCAGCGGATTATATCAATCCTATCACCATCGTTGTGAAAGGCGGAGAAAAATTAATAGATCATATTGATAAATCTTCTAAAAAGAAAGAACAACTTCTCCCTAAAGAAATAACAGACAAATTTAATTCATGGGAAAAAGAAGATTGGTATAAAGACGATAAGAATAAAGATATGTGGGATCCTAACTGGATAAAAAAGTCTTAGCGCCTATGTACAACGAGTTATTTTCATGGTATAATATTAACTATGATTATACACGCTCCAGCAATCAAAAGTAAAAAACGCAAGCCTAACGCTAAACAACGAGCTTTAGCTGAATCTTGGCAAGCGATGCTCAAAAAATACGAAACCAAACCAGTACCAAAGTCTGTTAAGCTTATGCAGTCTACTAAGGCATACGTACGCGAGACACCTCGCTATCCATCGCTTAATAGCGGTGTTGGTTCTTGTACCAAACCCGTTCAAGGCAAAGTCTACACCGGCACAGCAATGATCGGTATCGGCACACTACACAAATCTAATGCAGTACCTATCTTTAGCGCTGAAGAAGCTATTGAGATCTCTAAGATGCGTCGTGGTTAATCTCAGATTTTTTCCTAAAGTAAAACAGCGCGGGTGACACCCCCGGCCCCCTAACGCACCCAGGATTTAGGGCCCCTAAAAATATATTTAAAAAGCTAATAAAATCAACGACTTGCAAGGCCAGGGGCCCTATGTACAAACAGCGAGAAACGTGGTATAATATTCCTATACAATGAAAAAAGGACAAATTATATGATACTCGTTATTAGAACACAGTTTATGGAAAACTACGGTGCACACGATTGGGACGGTGAAGGTGAATGTCCGCAATATTGGAAGATGAAAGGTGGTTCAGAGTACATGATTGACAATGTACCACTTAACATCGATTATGCAGCAGTGGTCGAAATGGCTGAAGTTGAGAAAAATAACGAGTATGTTCGCGAATATATTCTTGATTGGTCACTCGAAAGCGATGACTATATGTCATGGTTTGAGAAGTCTCAACTTGAGTATGATGGCAAGATTTCGTGTAAAGAACCACGTCTTGACTATAACGAACTAAACGATCGTTATACAGATCCAATGGAATATGCAGAGATGTGTGCAGATAATGACGCAATCGCTTATGGAGCTTAATATGAAAACATATAAAGGTGTTGAATACAACACTCGTCACGGTGGTCCATTCGATCGCGGATCCGCTGATAGTTGGTACAGTCGTGGCATCAATCCTCATTATTATGTTGGTGACACACATATGACTACTAGGATTGATCTAGTCGACATGAGTAAAAAAGAGATAGAAGACTATCTCGCTGGTTTCAATTATAATGAAGAATTTGGTGGAAAAAAGGAGTATGATTAATGTTAGCTTATTGTGATTATATGGCGAAAGTCATTCATGATTCTTTGAAAAAAGATGCATATGAATATGGTACATTCGTAGACTCAGTTGGTAAAGTGAATTGGGATCTTGGCGAAAAAGGCGAATTTTTATCAACTAAAAAAACTATGTCTGTGATTGATAGAAATGGTAAATCGTATCGTATAACTGTTGAGGAGCTTTAAAATGGGTTTAGATATGTACGCGTTCTCTGTGCGCAAAGAAGATGCAATTGGAGATTTTGAATGTAAAACCGACAACGATGGTGGTGAGCATAAAGAAATTGCTTATTGGCGTAAGTTTAATGCTTTGCACGGTTGGATGGAAAAATTGTATCGCGAAAAAGGCGGAGACAAAGAATCTTTTAATTGTGTACCTGTACGCTTAACAGAAGACGATCTGATACGATTAGATCTTGATCTCATCAATGAAAATTTACAACCAACATCTGGATTCTTTTTTGGAGAACAAGAGATTGAAGATTATCAATTAGAATCTGCTCATGAATTTCTTGCTAAAGCGAGAGATGAGATTGATGCAGGTCGCGAAGTTTATTATGATTCATGGTGGTAATATGATACGAGAAAAACAACTTACACACACTCCTATAATTGATCTTACAGGTCCAGAAGGCAATGCATTTTGTCTAATGGGTTATGCGAAGAAATTTGCACGACAGCTTGAATTAGATGGAGATAGTATCATCAATGAAATGAAAGCAGGAAACTATGAACATTTAGTCTCTACTTTTGATAAACACTTTGGCGAATACGTTATTCTTGAGCGATGATAGATAAACTATACATTTGGCTATGTAGACACAAAAAATTACACGCTTTATATTACCAGTGTACTTTTGCCGAATGGTGTGGTATAATATTATTAATTACTTGGATGTTACTCGCATGAATGAATTTTTTGGACCAACGTTGCAATGGATAAAAGATGACTGGAATTCTAATCCCTTTAGGTTTTTTATTGAGTTGCTCGCTTGGGCTATTAGTATTGGTTGCAGTATTACGATGGCAGTCACAGTTCCCAATCCTCCTTTACTTGTATTATATCCTATCTGGATTAGTGGCTGTGCTCTTTATGCTTGGGCTAGTTATACTCGGAAATCATTTGGGATGTTGGCTAACTACCTTTTGTTAGTTACAGTTGATGCAATTGGACTCTTAAGGATGGTCTTGTGATTCATAGAATAAAATTCATAGCATTATACTTATTTGCTATTAGTGGTCTAATAACATGGCTTACGTTCATGTTTCAATACACGAGTTCAAGAGAAAGAGTAATAATTTATGATTGTACAATAGCCGAAATTTCTCCAGATTTTCCACAACAAGTAAAAGAAGATTGTAGAAAACTATTTTTAGAAGATAATACTAAAAGATCAAATAATACCATGAGGACTTGAAAATGTCGAATGAAGATCATAAACTTAAACATTCTAAACGAATCTACAAAAAAGAAACAAAGATTAAGCGTCAAGTTAATATTGCAAAAGAACACAGTGTACCTGTATCTGAACCACATAAATTTATTAAACATAATGCTATGAATTGCGGCAATCCTAATTGTATGCTGTGCGGAAACCCTCGTAAAATCTGGGGAGAGAAAACTATGCAAGAGAAAAAATTTGAGGAGAGATTAAATGAATAAAGATGCTGCCGATTTTATAGAATTAGATTTGTTGTGCGGTAATTTGCAATTAGAAAACAAGAATCTTATAGAAAAAAATAAATTTTTAGAACAAGAATGTGCTGCCATGAGAGATCAGATTTCACAACTTGAAAAACAAATATATGGTGGTCGATGAATATTTTCTATTTAGATTACGATCCTGTTAAATCAGCAGAATATCATCTCGACAAACACGTTGTTAAGATGATTATCGAATATGCACAATTGTTATCGACTACACATCGTCTGCTCGATGGTGCACAATTTGTTGAAAAAAAATACGTAAATGGTTCATTACCTGCACGATATCGTAGTCTTAAGCGATGGAAGCTTGACGATGAACGTGAAAATATTTTGTATAAAGCCACGCATATCAATCATCCATCAGCAGTATGGACTCGTTCTCATGCAATGAATTATAATTATCTTTATAAATTGTTTTGTGCTGTGTGTGACGAATACACTTATCGATATGGCAAAATCCATATGACAGATACAAAATTACGCAATATATTACGTAAAGAACCAGACAACATATATTTTGATAATAAAACTAAAATTTGGTTAGGACCAACTCCTGCAATGCCGGACGAATGTAAAATCGACGGAGACTATCTAGCTTCGTATCGTAAATATTATATAGATAAAAAGGTTAGTATGGCCAAATGGACCAAACGACAACCACCGCAGTGGTTTATTGAAGGGATTAAAGAGAAAGATGCCTACGTACGCTTACCGATGCAAGAAGTGCAATCACTATTTTGTAGAGATGTTAAAAATGTCGGATCGAGATCAACCAGTATCTCAACCGTGTAAAGAATGTGATGGAGAAATATATCGCACTATGGAAACTGGCGGATTAGTTTCTGATGCTAAAGGAATCCATCGTAGAGCTGGTTCAGAATTCAATGATAGATTAAAACAGATCAAAAAGGGATCTGGTAGAGTTAATACTATTAAACATATTTAGAAAGTGTATTATGACAAGTTTTAGACGTCGTGATAGCGCTAAAAAAACAAAGCGCAAAAACGGTAGTCCTAAATTACATGAAGATGCAACATTACATGATGTTCATCTTCGCAAAATGGAATTAAAAAGAGATAAAAAATTTGAAAAATATAGAAGAGTTGACGAGGAAGAATTTTTCTCATCAAAAAATTGATCTTGGTTATGAAGACTTAATAACGGAATCGACTGTAGATGGCAGAAAATATGTCACTCCAAGTGGTATAAAATATCCGTCAATTACCACCGTTCTTGGTCATTTTACAAAGCATGAAATTCAAGCTTGGAGAAATAGAGTTGGCGAAGAAGAAGCCAATAAAATTTCTACAAGAGCCGCCGGTAGAGGTACATCATTACACTCTATTTGTGAACGTTACATAGATAACGAGGTAGATTATTTCAAAGAAGCCATGCCGCATGTGCGGGGAATGTTCAATACAATCAAGCCAATCTTGGATGAGCGAATTGGAGTGGTATACATGCAAGAAGTGCCTCTCTACTCGAACCACCTCAGATTGGCTGGCAGAGTGGACCTCATTGCCGAGTTCGATGGAGTACCGTCAATCATCGATTTTAAAACGTCGTCGAGAATTAAAAAAGTTAAAGACATCACAGATTATTTCCAGCAAGAAGCAGCATACGCAGTAATGTACGAAGAACGAACTAATAAACCAATCGTGAATCTAGTGACAATCATGGCTGTTGAAAATAGTAACGCACCATTAATCTTCATTGAACACCGGGATAACCATGTCAATGACCTTATACATAAGATAGCCTTATATGAGAAAGAAAAAGGAATTACCTATGACACCAAAAAATAACCCCACATCTCCACCAGTTCAACAAAATTCTTCTATTCAAAAAGCTTTTGTTAATAAATCAATAAATTCTCTACACTCGTTTTATCTTAGCGGTGCAATAGAAGATTCAGCTGAATATGTTGCATGGTTTGAAATCATGCGAAATGCTGGAGAGAATGATGTGATTCAAATTCATATTAACTCTTATGGCGGTGATTTATTTACAGCTATTCAATTCTTAAGAGCAATCGCCGATACTCAAGCACATGTTATTTGCTCAGTTGAAGGTGCATGTATGTCAGCTGCAACGATGATTTTCTTATGCGGTGATACTTTTGAAGTTAGTGAGCATTCTATGTTTATGTTCCACAACTATTCAAGTATGACACACGGAAAAGGTGGCGAAATGTATGATAATATTGTGCATGAACGTAAATGGTCTGAGCATCTATTAAAACGTATCTATGATGGTTTCTTGCGCCCTGAAGAAATTTCAGCGCTATTAGCTAATAAAGATCTTTGGATGGATGGACAAGAAGTATTGAAACGTTTAACAGAACGTCAGAAAAAATTCGAGAAAAAAGTGAGAAGCATAAAAAATGAAGCGGCAACTAAAAAGAAAAAACCAGTACCAAGTAAACGTAAAGTTCAGGGATCACCAAAACCTGCTGCAGGAAAAACAACTCCAAGTAAAAAGTGATTCTGTAGAAAATGTGCTGCGAGAAATCACAGGCCAGTTTACAAATGTTGAAAAATGTAGTATAATATCCTATATGAACGATAATTTTACTGCAAAAGATGGAAATACCACTGCCACTTAGTTTAGCGAGTTTAGCCTTATCAGCTATGATGGGCACTAGCACTGCTGCAACAGGCACTGCTGAATGGCACTTTGGGCCAGATGTTAGTGAAAACTATGCATGCCAAAAAGCAGAGATGTATGCTAAGATTGATGCTGTTCGTAATGCAATAGGCGAAAACATCTTTGTTGATGAATTCAGCCAATGTACTGAACATCGTGGAGATCTAAAGTGTAATGCTAATACAGCACTATATTCTACATCTGATGCATATATTAAAAGCGCAAAGGTTACACGTAAAGAAGTTTACACTGTATACGGTAAAAAAAGTTGTAGCGTTGATGTAGATGTACGTGTTACTAATGAACGACCAAGTATTGATGCTTTTGTAGATGGTAGATTTTTTTATAAGTCTGGTGAAAACATAAACTTTATGTTGAAAACCAACAAACCCACAAAGGTTTGGGCTTTCCATGTTGAAGGTAATAGAGCTACATTAGTTTGGCCTAGTTTTATAGGCACCAATAATGCAGTTGCTAATGAATTAGCTATACCAACACCTGGATACAAAATGATTGCTCGAGCAGGAAAGTTTGACGAGTCAGTGGTATTTGTATTTACGAATGAAGATCCAAAATTCATGCGTGATTACAATGTAGAAGATCTCAACAACAAATTAATGTCGTTGAAGATCAGTGATCGGCGAATTGTTCGTCGAAATCTTATTATTGAACAATAAGGATATATTATGAAGAAGTTAGTTATAGCAACATGTATCGCTGCAGCCTTAACTGGATGTGCTGGTACAAAAAGCTTAGTGGGTGAAAAAGCAGAATGGCAGCAAGGATCTGAAAAGGTCGATGTAGCACTTGCACCTGAATGGTTTACGATGTACCTAACTAAGGATGATGGTTACATTTATGCAAATGCGACTGAATTCTCGATGGATCTACAATTTGCCATTGATAAAGCAACGATGAGCGCTAAGCGTCAATTAGCAACTCAAGTCAATAATCAAGTTGAAAGCATGATGAAAGAATACACTGCTGAAGCTGGTTTAGGACCAGATGCAGATATTCAACGTGAAGTCGAACGTACTACACGCACAATCACCAATACAACATTGATGGTAGGATTTAAACGAGATAAGTTTGAGATCCGCAAAGAAGGTAAAGGATATCGCGTATATACACGAATGATTTTCCCTTATAATGATACCAACAAACTTATGTCGCAAGCTATTAAAGACAACAAAGTCCTTAAAAGCAAGTTTGACAAATCTAATGCTTTTAAAGAACTAGATAGAGAAGTTGGTAATGAACCAGCAAAGGTAGATGCTCCCAAGAGCGTATCTCAGAGAGCCCAGGAACTCCCCCACAACACTATTAGTGATGCCAAAGTTAAGAAACAAGTAGAGGATGCAATAGCTCGCGGGGACGCAGTTATTATGACACAAACTCTAAATTAAGCATGTACAGCGAGTTATTTTTATGGTATAATATATCCATATATGATGATAATTTGCGAGGTATAATATGGCTTTAGATATTGAAGAAGTAAAGAAACAGGTTGAGCAACAAGTAGAAAAAACCAATACGACTGTGCAAGATGACGGTTGGGGAAAAGCATTTGATGATATAATTCAAGGCGACTTTTCTGGTTTTTCTACATTGATTGTTGTTTTGTTGTTTGTGCTACTACTCAAACCTATCTTGTATTTGCTACAGTATGTGGTTGCTGGTTTAATAATTTTTATGATTGTCAAATATTTTCTATTTTATAGTGCAGCAACAGTATGAACGATAAAAATTCAAGATACGTCTTAGACGTTTTATCAGATATAAATTTGCATACAACTTATGCTATTGACGAAAGTTATTTAGAAAAGGCAAATGCGAAGGCAAAATCTTATAAAGATAATAATGGCAAATCTAGAACATATGAAGAAAAACGTCTTGATATAGATTGTGAATTCGCTGATGAGATTGTTAATCACTCAGCAAAAGATGTTATTTTGCCTTCTACAGAATTGCGCAAGCATGATTTTAGAATTAAAAAACTGCCTGAGAATGTTGAATGGGCGGTAGACAATAAAGTTTTACATGATTCAGAATTTTATTTGCATATGAATAAATATACGCAATATTTAGAATCGTATAGACAAGGACAATTGCATTACTTCGCTTTTTGGAAGTTTATGGATCGTCCAACTAAACCTTTAAAATTAGGTGATAAACCTGAAATGTTGGTGTTATCAGTCATACCAGCTGGAGAATTGCTATTGAAAATGTGTGATCCTAAAAAAATGACTAAAGATGGTGAAAAATTCAAAGTTAAAGTAATTTAATATATAGATAAATCTATGAACAAACATTATATACACTCAACAAGATTATCATGCTTATGGCTTGAGGATGTGTCACGGGGTATGTAAAAGTAAATTAACTAATACATTAAAACCCCGGACTTAAAACCTCCGGGGTTTTTTTTTGTTTTGGAAGTGTGGATGAGTGGTTTAAATCAGCAGTCTTGAAAACTGCCGTGTCGAAAGGCACCGTGAGTTCGAATCTCACCGCTTCCGCCAAGGGCCATTAGCTTAATGGTAAAGCAGTCGACTCATAATCGATTGAGTGATAGTTCAATTCTATCATGGCCCACCAAGTTACACCCTTGTAGGCTAAATGGTAAAGCCACTAACTTCATGAGAGTTAGGTTTCTTGGTTCGAATCCAAGCAAGGGTATGCGAGTATGGTGAAATAGGTAGACACAAGAGACTTAAAATCTCTCGACGCAAGTCGTGCCAGTTCGATTCTGGCTACTCGCACCAAGATACGACTATAGCTCAGACGGATAGAGCAACAGCCTTCTAAGCTGTGGGTCGCACGTTCGAATCGTGCTAGTCGTGCCATAAGATTTTTTTGGTGTGGCCATGATGTAATGGTAGCATCTCAGACTGTGATTCTGATCGCACGGGTTCAAATCCCGTTGGTCACCCCAAAGAAATTTTATTCCTCGATGGTGTAATGGCAGCATAGCGGTCTCCAAAACCGTTGGTTGGGGTTCGAGTCCCTATCGGGGGGCCAAGAGTGAGATGACAGAATGGCAATGTCGCAGTCTGCAAAACTGTTGTTCGTGGGTTCGATTCCCACTCTCACTTCCATATTAGAACTTAAGACTAATATGTACAACGAGAAAAAAATATGGTATAATAATACCATAATCAGATTTAATTGCATTGGTTACCAAGCCAGTAGGTAATTTAGCAGTGAATAACCAGTTGACGGACTGGCACTTCTAAGTTACACGAAAGATGGAAACGAAGTCACTTAGTGACGGATACGGTGGTCACGCTGGAACAAGTTGGCAAGTAATGTGTGCGAAAGACAAATACGTAGACGATACGTTAGGTTTTTTCAAACATCCAGTGCAATTAAATGTGATTATGATGCTCGGTTCGTCTATCGGTTAGGACATTGCCCTTTCACGGCAGTAAGACCAGTTCGATTCTGGTACCGAGTGCCATTTGTTAAGTGTTATCAAAGGTATCGTTATAGGACGCTATAACTATGCGGGTCCAACTGGCGAGGAACGGATCCTAATATAACTGCTATTCGCTATGGGATGGAAGCACCAGACCCCTAAATTGGCACGATAACACTTAACAAATGGAGAATGAGCAGCATTGGCGACTGCAGCAGACTGTAAATCTGTGTCCTCTGGAAACTTGGTTCGACTCCAAGATTCTCCACCAAATTGGTCTCATAGTATAACGGTTAGTACGGTGGCTTGTCACGCCACTAATAGGAGTTCGATTCTCCTTGGGACCGCCAAGTTATCGCGGGGTAGCTCAGTAGTAGAGTGCTGGACTCATAATCCAGAGGTCGGTGGTGCGATTCCATCTCCCGCAACCATTGATATATAGCTATACAATAACAAAGAGGACTTATGTATGAATGAAGAAAATAAAGTAGTCGAAGAAGAATTAGAATTAGAAGAAGAAAAGAAAGAACAAAAACATAAAGTTGTATTACCTCATCAAAAAATTAAAGGCGTTGTTCCACAAAAGAAAATGCCTAAACAAGTTTTCAACAAAAAACCAATGACAAGAAGTGCAGGTAGAGGTAGGTAATATGTCAAGCAGAGAGGCTGGTAAAGGTTCTAAGCCAAGACCATATAGTGTAAGTCAAGAAGAATTTGATAATAACTGGGATAACATCTTTAAAAAATCAAAGGTCAACCTTCCAGAGTATCAACTAAATAAATCGACAGGAGAAGTAGAATCTATTCCTGTATTAGAAAATGAAGAAATGTGGTCTCAACGCGTCATCGATGAAGAAAGTTCTGTAGATTAATGAATAATTATATTTCAGTTTTCGATAATGTTTTAGAAGAAGATTTTTGTGCACGTTTAGTCGATAAATTTGAACGCAATAAACAAATTTGGGTTCGAAGAGATGACAAATTTAAAACGTTCCACGAAATTAATTTTGGACAATATCCAACATTTGCTGAAGAACAGAATGAAGTACTTGCAAAAGTACAACCTTATGTTGCTAAGTATGTTGAAAAATGGAATATTAAATTTTTCCCCGACCAAATCGGATTCGAACAAATCCGTATGAAAAAATATGAAATAGGCGGAGCAGATGAGTTTAGACCTCACGTCGATGTTGGAGATCATGCATCAGCTCGCAGATTCCTCGTCATGTTTTTCTATTTAAATAATGTCGCTGAAGGCGGAGAAACTGCTTTCAGCGGTATCAACGACGACATTCGTATTCAACCCAAAACTGGTAGATTGCTAATGTTCCCTCCAATGTGGACGCATCCTCACGCAGGTTTGCCTCCTATCACAAATTCAAAGTATATCGCAGGTACATATCTGCACTACACTTAAATTAATGCTGCAGGCCTATGTACTGCAGGATATTTTTGTGGTATAATATACCATGTATAGCCAAAAGGTGTCTTATGAAAATCGCAATTTGCTCAGATGTCCATCTAGAATTTGGACAACTTGAACTAGAGAACACACAGAATGCTGAAGTTCTTATTTTATCTGGTGATATTTGTACTGCTGTTGACCTTCGTGTTACCGATAGTATTTTATCTTCTGCTAAAACTGATAGGTATCTTGAGTTTTTTACTGCTTGCTCTCGTAACTTTCCTCATGTGGTTTATGTTATGGGTAATCACGAGCACTATCATGGTGACTTTGCTACTTCTATTGGTTATCTGAAAGATGCACTAAAGCATCTAGAGAATATTCATGTTCTTGATAAAGAAGTATTCACGCTTGGAGATTATGTATTTCTAGGTGGTACTCTTTGGACTGATATGAATAAGGAAGATGAGATGACTATGAATCATGTTTCTCGTCGTATGAATGACTTCCAGATTTGTAAAAATAGTCTAAGAAAAGTTAATTTCAAAACAGAAGAACCAACTCTTGACGAGAATGGTGTTCACAAGAAAAAAGAGAATGGTGCTGGTATGTATCATGCAGTCTTCAAAACTCGTGAAGCAACTTTGTCTCCAGCAGATGCAGTTGAAGATCACAAAGCAATGTTAAAGTTCATTGAGACTAGTTACAATATGACTCCTCCATCGATGAAAACTGTCGTAGTAGGACATCATGCACCAAGCAAGAGCTCTGAGCATCCTCGTTATGCGCATGATACACTAATGAATGGTGCATACAATTCTAATTTA
>Ga0114978_10000411_pt1 | contig 35810 bp, 26 predicted proteins | sample S_140212_EF_Meta_FD_87027 | JGI IMG/M metagenome (GOLD analysis project Ga0114978, IMG submission 87027) | Freshwater microbial communities from Lake Simoncouche, Canada to study carbon cycling - S_140212_EF_MetaG | ecosystem: Environmental > Aquatic > Freshwater > Lake | place: Lake...
ATTCATCCGAATCGCGCTGCCCGAATGAAGTCGCGACTATCCGCCAGGATACTCGCAGCATCCAAGGCTGTATCGCCGGCATAGCGATCCCTCTCACTGCCCGTGGATAAAGTCATCCATAACCTTTGTCCACTTGGTCGACCGCAGGAAACACCGAGGGTTTCCTGCGTCGATGGTCGCCGCTTCGTGCGGTGGCAGACTTGTTCCACAGTCTGCTCGGCCAGTTCACGTACGGCAACGCGGCTTCCCTTTCGGATTCGCATCACCACTCAATGGCACGGGCATCGAAGACGGGGCCCTCGATACAGGTTCGTCGATAGTCCCATGATCCGTCGGCAGATCGCACCTTGGCAACGCACGTGAAGCAAATACCGATGCCACATGCCATCGGTGCCTCCAGCGACACGCTGCACGGCACTTGGCGGTCCGATGTCCATTTTGCGACAGCGGCCATCATGCCTTCGGGGCCGCAGCAGGCAACGTGCATCCGTGCGGAGTTGATCGGTTCGTTCGCCCCAGTGCTGCTGCCAAAGAGATCGTTGAGGAGATCCACGACGGTGCCGTGCCGGCCTGTGGATCCATCCTGCGTCGCCAGATGCACATCTATGCCAGCGGTGCGGAAATCGTCGGCATCTCCAAATGCATCTGCCTGCCTGGCGCCCCAGCAGAGCGTTACGCGTTTTGCGAGCCTCGGTGTTGGGGGTGAAAGAGGGCCGTAGCGACGGACACCCAAACGCTCCTTTCCCAACGCCAAAAGAGCGGTTTGCCCGATACCCCCGGCCACCAAAACGAGATGCTCAAGCGGCGGGATCACACCAAAGCCATTGCCCAGCGGTCCCCACAGGATCAACTCTCCACCAACAGCGATCTCCTTTAAGGCCGTCGTAAATTTGCCGTGTACGGCGTAGATGAAGTCGGCGTAGCGTCGCGAGGCAGGATCGCTTTCCGGTTCTGCCTTGCACTCAGTGCAAAACGTATCGTAGACCGCCAGCGGCCTCGCTAAGAGCGGATCGTTTCGGTCGGGGATGCGAACCATCGCAAACTGCCCGGGGAGCGCCCTGGAGGCAATTGTCGGGCAGTCTAGTCGGATGCGATACGCGTTCTGGGCGATCTGCCGATGGCTCACGATGCCCGCTGTGAAATAGCCCGCTGTGTCGGCGTAGCAAGCTGCAACGGCTGAAGAAACAACCGACGAGCATGGCGCAGCGCCCTGGAGGTTAGCAGAAGGTGTGCTCATGGGGAGCCGTAAGGCAGTAGGAATAGCGAAGCATTGCGATGCTATTCGCCGCGGGGCTTTCTCCAGGTGGATGCCTTTCCTGGACGGCGTTTGCGTCGGATGCCGCCGGCGGGTGGTCGGCTATCGCCTTGTCCGTCGCGTTGCCCTGTCCGCGGGCCATCTCGCTGCCCATCGCGTTGAATCGATCGCTGGCCATCTCTAGCAGGCGGTCGACCGCGTGGCAGATCGCGGCCGGCACCGGGGCCACGCGATGGTCGCCCAGAACGTCCCTCGTAGCGTGGCCGCTGTGCAGGCGTGGCGGAGATATCACCCACCGCTCGCAGCGCCCCTTTTCGAAGGGCATCGACTTCGGCCCACGACAGCGGGCGGCATTGTCCCGGCAGCAAACCCCCAAGCGATAGGCCCCCGACAGCCACTCGCTTGAGCTGGTGAACCTTGTGCCCAAGCTTTGCAAGCATCCGGCGGATCTCACGATTTTTCCCCTCGTCCAGAACCATCTCAAGCACGGAACTGAGCTTGTGCTGGGAGCGAAGATCAACCCGCTGGGCGCGGGCCTTGCCTTCGGAGAGGGAGATGCCCTTCCTGAGTTTTTCGAGGGTTTCCGGTGTGGGAACACCTGCGACCTGCACGAGATATTTCTTTTCAACGCCGTACCGAGGATGCGCCAGCAGATTCGCGAGGTCGCCATCGTTGGTCACGAGAATGAGCCCCTCGCTCATGCGGTCGAGTCGACCGATCGCAAAGAGTCGCTGCTCGCCGGGCACGAGGTCGACAACCCGCGGACGGCCGGACGGATCAAAGTTTGTGGTCACAACTCCTACCGGCTTATGGAGCATATAGACCACGCGCTTTGGGTCGGGAAGCCGCTCGCCATCGATGCGGATTTCCTGTCGCCGTGGATCGACTCGAGTGCCGAGTTGGGTGACGATCTTACGATCGACTTCCACCCGGCTGGTTGTAATCAGTTCCTCGCAGCTGCGGCGGCTGCCGAGTCCGGCGGCAGCAAGCACTTTCTGCAATCGCTCGAGCCCATCGTCTGCTGCAGCACCGGGCCGAGAAAATCGAGTAGCATTTTTTACGTCATTGCCGCTTGCACGGAGCGCATCTGCTGCAGCGGTTGCCGACGGCCGACGGCGTGAGGTGATCTTCAGCGGCTGGACTGCAGGAGCCGGAGGACGGCGAGCAACGGTTCTTTTTGCGGAACGTTTGCCGGGGCTGCTTGAGGAACGGTTGGAAGACTGTTGAGATGGCACGGAGAAGGTTTCGCAAAAGGGTTCAGTGGGGAGGCGTGCCTGCGATCATACACAGGGAAATGCGTGTGGTCGCGGGGTGGGCCTCGTCGCCCAGAGAAGCCGCCTGTTTTTGCTTTGAACCACCGTTTACTGAACCGGCGCCCACCAGCGGGCTCGTCGCACTTCCGGCACGGGCTCGGCGTAATCTCGGGGCCTGCTGCCGTCCATCAGCGGGAGTCGCAATTGATAGGGCCCGATGTCGTCTTGGAGATAGGGGTCAAATCGCACCGCCTTGCGCTGCTGGGATCGGCTTGGGCCTGGATCGTGCAGGTCGGGTTTTCCAAGCGACGCGCAGCCCCCCGCAGTCACGGCGGCGATCAGCACGAAAGAAATGCGAGGAAGAAACATAAATGATGTGACACAATGAAAACGCAGTCTTACAAACGGATTGACGGCTGGGGAGTGTAGGGCCGTCCCCCCTGAAATCCCAAGGGCGATTTGTCCGCAGACGAAACGCGATTTGTTCGTATTGCGCCACTGTTTTGCAGTTGGGTTATGGCATGCACACGTGCAGGAGTTGGACGGGCCGACTCCCAGGCATTGGACGCAAAGACTGCTGGCCGATTGAAGCTGGTAGCAAAACACTCTGGCCTCGGACCAGCGGAGGGAGCCGCCACGCTGAATCGAAAGAAACGGAGCCATCGATTGCCGCGAGGAAATGACAGCGGTCGTCGCCACCCACGGTCCACGTGGTAGTTGGACGCACTTGGTCGAACAGGAAATAATCACCAGTTACCAGTCGGCGGACTGGGTCGGCAAGCAGATCATGGGTTGGCACAGACCGCATGGGCTCCACGGGCCCTAGCTTTGTCAGGGCATCGATGCCAGCTTCGATGTGAAGCAGACGCGGCTTGCCGTCGGAGTCGGTGCGATTCCAATCGTGCAGACGGTAAGTTACATCGCTCGACTGTTGGATTTCAGCAACGAGCAACCCCGCACCAATCGCGTGTACCGTGCCGGCTGGGATAAAAATGCAATCGCCCGTCTGTGCTTCAAATGAATGCAACGATGCTTCGCACTCCCCTGCCCTGACAGCCTCGGCGAACGACCGATGGTCGATTCCTTCTCGTAGCCCTGCGTAGACGCGGCTTCCGGGGAGTGCGTCTACGATATACCAGGCCTCAGTCTTGCCGAGATCGGGTGCACCGAGCGTGGCGGCACGTGCGTCGTCGGGATGCACCTGCACGGAGAGATCTCGGTTGGCATCCAGAAACTTGAACAGCAGCGGAAACGCTTTTTGTGGTGAATGTCGCCCAAGCAGATCACGGCCATGCGATTGCACCAACTGGCCCAGCGTGCTGCCCTGCAATGCACCGGCCGCGACAACGCTTTGATCGGCTTCACGGTCAACGAGTTCCCACGATTCGGCAAAGTCGTCGCCCGGCGGTAACGTACGGCCTAAGGCGGTAGCAAATCGGCGACCGCCCCAGAGGTAGCGGCGGTAGATTGGGCTGAACAGGAGCGGATACATAAGGGTCGATTCGAAGTCAGAATCTCTTGGATGGAAAACAGAAGCACTCGCAGAACGAGCCAGACAGTCGCTGGATTGGCTCGCATCAGTGCCAACGGTCAGCATAGCCCTCCACGATCCGTCCAATGCCAAAACAACATACCGCACTCACCAAAAGAACGAGCATTTGAGCGAGCGTAATTGTTTGGTTCAACTGGAGCAGGATAGCCAGCACAGGAAGTCCCAAACCGAGCAACTGACCGCCGCGACCGATTGCCCTCATTCTGTTGCCGTCCTATCCTTACCGAGGCTTTCCGGGACTGGAAATTCCGGCGCGGCGGGAACCAACTGCCTCTTCGCGGTTTGCGAAATACGGGACATGTTCGGCCTCAGGGCATGCACGAAGCTTCATGAGGTTTGGTTCCGAGAGTCCGCACACGCGAATCATGCCCCCCTCGGCCTGAACTTTGGTGCCGAGTCGCGAGATGTCTGCAAGGAGACTGTCGTCAAGTGTGTCGACGCAGTCGAGTTCGAGAACAAGCCGGTTGGCATGGTGGGATTGGAGCATATCCCAGATGCTGTCAACGAGGTCGCCTCCGCAGAGCAGGCTTTCGCCTGGGTCGGGCAGCAAACGCACAAAGAGCCAATCCGGTCCACGCTCAACACGAAGAATCCAGTCAGTAGCGGTTTGCGACATAGCACGTACCTCTTGTGATACTGGGTGAGGGGAATGACTTGGACAGATGAATGAAATACTGGCTGGAGAAACCGTGGCAGGACAAAAAGCAAACGATTGGAGCGAAAAACCACTCGCTGGCTTCTGTTTGGTCTGGTGAGAAGGTTCTGGGAGTTGTCCCCCACTGGAGTTCCTAGTGTATGGGTCTCGACCAATCAATCAACCTCGTTTTCGAAGCAGCCAGTGTTTTGGCGGGTTACCGGGGGAAGGACAGTTCGCGTGGACTTTTTGGCATTGTGTTTGACCCAACGCCTGGCGACACCCGAGACTGACCGGATGCTCGCTTCGGCTTGAGCCTCGGGTTTGGAGGACGAGGACGGGAGATCGCACAAATATTCGTCGCAGCCGTTGGGCAGGAGTCAGGCTTGCCGTCCCAAATTTTGAAGCGATACTGCCAGGCACGTTATCGAATGCTTTATCACTCACAATCATCTTTTGCGGAGACAACACAATGGGTCGGCACGGCGCAGTAACATTCAAGGGCAATCCTCTCACGTTAGCTGGCGAGGCGATCGCCGTTGGAACCCAGGCCCCCGACTTTGATCTGGTGGCCTTTGATGCTGGAGGCATGCAACACATCCACAAGGCAGACCTCCTCGGCAAGCCAGCCATCATCAGCGTTGTGCCGTCGCTCGATACGCCGGTGTGTCAGATCCAGACAAAGACTTTCAATAAGCGTTTGGCCGCTCTGGGCGACTCGGTCACGGCCCTCACCGTCAGCCTGGATCTGCCCTTCGCAATGAGCCGCTTCTGCGGCGCAGAAGATATTAAATCGCTGCGGTGCGGCAGCGACTACATGGACCGCAGTTTCGGCCAGCACTGGGGTCTGCTCATTGAAGAGCTCAAGATCCTTGCCCGTGCTGTCTTTGTGCTCGATTCCAACGGGTTCGTGCAATACGCGCAGGTCGTGAAGGAAGTGGCCAGCGAACCCGACTACGACGCTGCGATTGCCGCACTCGAAAAAGCGAAATAAAAGCATTCCAGAACGCATGGGCAGCACGCAACTCGCCACGTGAGCCCCCGATTTCATCAGAGGCTCACGTGGCTCGCAGCAGCATTTCGATGGTGCGTTTTGCCGTCGCCAGTGCTTCGGGTAGTTTGTCGACGAGTTTGCCCCCAGCTTGTGCAAGGTCCGGTTTTCCTCCGCCCTTTCCGCCCACAATGGTTGCTGCATCCTTGATCCAGTTGCCTGCAGAGAGGCCTAGAGCCTCAAGCTCTCGACTGATGCCGGCCACGAGCGTCACCTTCTCGCCCTCTGCCGTCCCGAGGAGCACGGCAATCGGACTTCCCTTGCGGCGCAATTGATCGATGCACTGCCGCATCGCAGCGGCATCGCTCCCATGTGCATCGGCCACCACCACCCGCGTGCCAGCGATATCAGTGGCGTTGGCTAGCAAGTCGTCGACGGAAAGGGCTGCGGTAGAGGACGGACCTTTGCTCTTTTTCAGATCTTTCAACTCCTTCACAACGGTGGCCAGCCGAGAGGGCAGCTCGGCGACGGGCACCTTCAGGGCACTGGCGGCCTCCGCGAGCACATTTTCCGCCTGCCGAAACCGCTCCACTGCGCGGTGGCCGGTGACGGCTGTCACCCGTCGCGTGCCCGCCGACACGCTCTCCTCGCCAATCACCCGTACCATGCCGATCTGGCCCGTACTTGAGACGTGCGTGCCGCCACAGAGTTCACGGCTTATGCCGTCCATGGTCACCATCCGGACAATATCGGGATATTTTTCACCAAAAAGCATCATTGCTCCGGCATGCCTGGCCTCGGCCAAGGGTAACAATTGCACCGTCACGGGCACGGCGGCAAGTGTGGCTTGGTTCGCCATTGCTTCGATCTGCTCGAGCGTGTCGTGGCCGACGGCGCTGGTGTGTGTAAAGTCAAATCGCAACAGGTCGGCATCAACTTTCGATCCCTGTTGCACAGCATGCGGGCCCAGGAAGTGTTGCAATGCAGCATGGAGCAAGTGCGTGGCGGAGTGGGCGCGGCGGATCGCGGCGCGGCGGTCGGCATTCACCCTAGCGTGTACCGAAAGGCCTAGGTCGAGTCCGCCCTCTCGCAAATGGCCAACGTGCAGCATAAATCCGCCCTCTCGCTGCGTATCGATCACTTCAAATCGTCCGCCGGGCCACTCCAACCAACCCGTGTCGCCCACCTGCCCGCCGGATTCGCCGTAGAATGCTGTCTGGTCGAGCACGACGGTCACTGCCGCAGTATGCCCTACTTCTCGCAGTGTTTCGCAGAGGCGATCCTGCGCAATGATGCCCACCACCTTGCCGTTTGTTTCGGTCGTTTCGTAGCCGCAGAATTCCGAGCCGTGCATCGCTTTTTTGAGTGCGTCGAGCGGGCCCGAACTGAACACCTCCGCGCGGTTGCCTGCCCCTGACCGCTGGCCGTGCGCATCCATAGACTCGCGGAAGCCTGTCCAATCGAAGGCGCAGTTGCGCTCGGCGGCTAGAGTTTCCAAGAGCTCTGGTGGAAAGCCATACGTTGTGTACAGCTCGGCAGCATCGCTGCCGCCAACGAGCCCTGCCCCGGATCGTTCGATCGCCGTGAAAAGCTTTTCGATGCGATCGAGACCGCCGTCGATCGTCGCGAGAAACGACTCTTCTTCACGCTTGATCACGGCAGCCACACGGTCGACTGTGTCGGCTAATTCGGGGTACGGCTTCCGCATCATCTCGGCGACTGTGCCCGGGAGTTTGTGGAGGAATGGCTCCTGAATTCCCATCTGTCGGCCGTCCAAGACGGCCCGGCGCAGGAGTCGCTTCACAACGTATTTTTCCTCGTTGTTGCCCGGTAGCACGTTTTCGTGAATCGCAAACGTGCAGGCTCGCACGTGGTCGGCGATCCGACGCATGCGTCGGCCGTTATCGTCCCCTGGCACATACTTCTGGTGACACACCTCTCCCACAGCCTCAACGAGTGGCCGAAGAATATCGATGTGGAAGTTGCTGTCGACGCCCTGCAGCATCGCGCAGGTGCGTTCGAGGCCCATGCCTGTGTCGATGTTGCGGCTAGGGAGCGGACGCAGGTTGTCAGGCAGCGGGCCGACACGATTGAATTGCGTAAATACAAGGTTCCAGATTTCGACATCGCTGCCATCGGGCATCCTGTAGAAAATCTCACTGCAGGGTCCGCACACACCATCGGGCCCCTGCGTCGGGGCGCTTGCCGGCCAGAAATTGTCGTCTTCGCCCATACGAGTGATCTGTGTTGCGGGCAGGCCCACTTCGTCCGACCAGATGCAGTAGGCCTCGCTGTCATCCTGGTAGACAGTGATCGAAAGTTTGTCGGGGGCGATATTCAGCCACGCTCGGCTGGTCAGGAATTCCCACGCCCAAAGGATTGCCTCCCGCTTGAAGTAGTCGCCAAAGCTAAAGTTGCCCAGCATCTCAAAAAATGTGTGATGCCGCGCGGTGCGGCCCACGTTGTCGATGTCTCCTGTGCGCAGGCATTTCTGGCACGTGGTGGCTTGGGTGAACTCCAGTTTGCATTTGCCGAGGAAGTGATCCTTGAACTGGTTCATGCCCGCAGGAGTGAAGAGCACCGATGGATCCCACCGTGGCACGAGCACATCGCTGGGGCGGCGGACGCAACCCTTCGACTCGAAGAACGCTAAGTATGCTTCGCGTAAATCATCAGCCTTCATGGCAAGCAGAACTCCAGTGAACAGGGGACCACAAGCGGGAGGAACAACGCGATCACTCTAATATCCAGTCAGAAAACAGGCCACTCCACGCGAGGCAATTGGCTTCCGGGAAGCAGCCTCTTTGTATGAACGGCGGGTTTCGACGCGTCATTCACGGAGCGTTGTGGCGCTGCGGAGCAAAACGCCACGATGCCCAGAGCGATGCGACGCCTAAAGCACCCCGATGCTCATTTTCGAGGTCAGCGGTTCTATCAATGTGCCCTCGGGTGCGTCCTGCGACAGCATGAGTGGGAGAGGGCGCGCGTCGGCTGCCAACTCATGCGTGGTGGAATCTACTGCCATCAGCGGCATCAGGCACGTTGCATCGGGTTCGAATGCGGTTGGCTCTGTGGCGACGAAAGCATCCGAAGGAAAAGCAATCCGCAAAGGTCGCGTTGAGAGGGAGTGCGAGACCGTGTCGGCGACACCGTACAGACGGAATGCCCATGCCATGCCAGCAGGGATCGCAGTGGTATCGGGCGGGGTAGCGATTTCATTCTTGTTGTCGGCAAAATCACTATCCGGCGCAGCGGCCGCAAGAGCGAGAGGCACCCAGCCATCTGGAGCACTCAGGGCATACTCCGGCCAATCGTCGGTGGAGAGGGAGTCGTCGGTGTATTGGAAATCGTCTTTTAGAAACAGACACCAAGCGAGACTGTCTGCTTCGATGAGAGGGGCGGCAGGTGCACTTTCAAGCTCGCAGATGCTGGTATCGCACTCCCACGCAATCGGGCAGTCGGCCTCGCTTGTGAAGTCGGGGGCGGCCACTGCTGTGAGCATCGCGCGGCTCTCGAGTCGTTCCACGAAGAGAGGCATGCGTGCCTGCGCGTAGAGTTGAGTTTGTTGTTGGCGGGCCTGCCTGCGGGCGTGTTGCATGGGTGGCTCTCTTTGCGGAGAAGGGGTTCTAGGAAAGAGGTATCGACTGTGACGGCACTATCCATGAGTCAAACGCGGCTGCCAAAGCCAAAGAGGGGCAGGAGTTAGTCCAAATGCCCCCCGGCCAGCCGGAGGGGCAAGCATGTGCCGTTTAAGAATGAGAAATGGGGCGGGTTGGGTGGGTGTCTGGCCCAACTCATCGTGCAAGCAAACGCAAGTCGATCGCATTCCAATGGAAAAAGCCCACGGGCAACCGCTTGGGTCGGTTACTCGTGGGCTTGGATGGAATCTCGTTTTTACAGTCTGTGGAGAATGTGCCTTTTATTCGTCGCTCTCCGCCTCGTCGCTGCTGCCGGATGATTCGACCTCGATAGCGACAACAGCCTCTTTACTGGCCAGAACCTTGTCGCGGATTTCCAAGGCAACCGCTGGGTTGTCCTTGAGAAACTGCCTGGCTTTCTCCCGGCCGTGTCCCAGATGCACTTCACCAAATCGCAGCCACGTGCCCGTTTTCTCAACAATCTTTGCCGTGACAGCCAGATCCAGAATGTCACCTTCGACGCTGATGCCGTTGGCGTGCATCATGTCGAATTCGGCCACGCGGAATGGCGGAGCGACCTTGTTTTTCACCACTTTAACCCGCACCCGTTGGCCCACAACATCCTCGCCGTCCTTGAGCGTGCCGATCCGTCGCACGTCCACCCGGCACGACGAATAGAATTTAAGTGCCCGACCACCCGGAGTCGTTTCGGGGCTGCCGAACATCACGCCGATTTTCTCACGGATCTGGTTGATAAAGATCACACACGTCTTGCTCTTGGCAATCGCACCGGTGAGCTTCCGCATCGTCTGGCTCATGAGCCTAGCTTGGAGGCCAACGTGTGAGTCGCCGATCTCACCATCGAGTTCCTTCTGCGGCACCAACGCCGCCACCGAGTCGATCACGATAATGTCGACCGCATTGGATTTGATGAGCAGTTCGGCAATGTTCATCGCCTCTTCGCCGCTGGTGGGCTGGCTGACCAGCAATCTCTCTAGAGAGATGCCAAGTTTTTTTGCCCAACTCGGATCGAGCGCATGCTCAGCGTCGATGAAGGCAGCAACTCCACCACTTCCACCGTTTGCCCCAGCCCGCTGCGCTGCGGCAATTGCATGGAGGGCAAGCGTTGTCTTGCCGCTGGACTCCGGTCCGAACACTTCGATGATACGTCCGCGAGGGAATCCCTTGCCTCCCAAGGCAATGTCCACCGACAGGCTTCCGCTGGAGATGCCCTCGATCTGCGTCTGGGCATCCGCCCCCAGCGGCATGATCGAGCCCTCGCCAAATTCCTTCTCGATCTGCATCAGTGTGTTTTTTAAGGCTGGATTCTCATCCATGAACGACGGCACTGGCTTGACGCTCCGTTTTTTTCGTTCGGAAGCCGTTTTGGGTTCCGTGTGCTTTCCTTTTGCCATCCGACCGTTCACTCCTGTTGGTATCGTTGCTGTTGCCAAAATCATGGCGTATGCCTCCCGCGGTTCTCGGACATCTCGTCGGGGTGGCTGCGTTGCCACCATAAATCGAGCGATTTGTCGCGGAACCGAACACTGAACACCGGTATAGTATCGGATCGCTCCTCTATTGGCAAGAGGTTTTTTTGAACACCCGTTCAGGTGCCAGATCTGCGTCAAACTGCGGCCACAGAGACTTTGTTAGAACGTCAGCATCTGCCGATATTCTTGCAGCCGCCTGTCGAGGTCGTGGCGGCTTAGCTTTTCCAGCCGGTCGAGGCTGAAATCTTCAACGGTGAAACTGGCCGTGACCACTCCGTAGGCGAGAGCCTCTTTGAGTGCCTGTGGGTCGAAGCGGCCCAGTGATGCTAGGTGGCCCATCATGCCGCCGGCAAAGCTGTCGCCGGCACCCGTTGGGTCGATCACAAGGGGCGTGGGGTAGGCCGGCATCACATACATCTCGTGTTCGCTAAAGAACATCGCCCCGTGTTCCCCTTTTTTGATTACGACGAACTTGGGCCCCATGGCTCGCACGGCGTGCCCCGCACGGACGAGATTTTCGTCGTTGGCTAGGAGTTTGGCCTCCGAGTCGTTGAGGACTAGACCGTCGATCCGCTTGAGCAACGCCCCCAGTTCGTCTCTCTGGATATTAATCCAGAGATCCATGGTGTCGGCCACCGTAAGTTCAGCACCCTTCGCCTGATCCAGCACGCTGAGTTGTACAGTGGGCGAGGCGTTGCCAAGAAATAGAAATCGGCAGGCTTGATGGGTGCGATTGAGTTGGGGCTGAAACTCCCCGAGCACGTTGAGATGCACCTCGAGCGTTTCGCGGTCGTTCATGTTTGGCAGATAGCGGCCGCGCCAGCGGAACGTTTGGCCGCCCGGAATCGTCTGCAAGCCCGAGGTGTCGATCCCCTTTTTTGTGAGTAATTGGGTGTGTTGAATCGGCCAATCTTCGCCAACAGCTCCAATGATTCGCACGGGCGAGAAGAAGCTAGCGGCATACGAAAAAAAGACGGCAGAGCCGCCCAATACATCGTCGCGCTTGTCTGTAGGAGTTTCAATACAGTCAAGCGCCACACTTCCGACAACAAGCAACGGCATAATACAGAGCATCTCCAGAGAACAATCGATTGAACGAACTAACGATAGGGGAATGTATCGGCTGACGGCTTCCGGCGCCTACGCTCTTTGCGTCTGGCCGCTATCTGAAGTGTCCGACTGTGCCGCGACTCAGGCGGTAGGCTCGTCAAACAGTTGGCAAAACACAAGGAGCCAGCGCAACGAGAAACCCCACGGCGGCAGGGAGCCAGTCGTCGGGTTTTGTTCACGGTGTGAGGCACGATCCCAACGGAATCCCGATTGGATGGTGCAGTAGTATGCGCCGCTTGGCGGCTCGCTTGCCCGCTTCCTATCCGCAGAGCGGCAATGCCCGCTGCAGGCGTGCGAGGGATTGGTCGCGGCCCAGAATTGCGAGGCAGTCGTAGAGCCCCGGGCCGACCGTCTTACCCGTGATAGCCACTCGCACGGCGTGCACGATGTCGCCTGTTTTCACGCCCGACTCCACCACGAATTGTTTGAACGCTTCTTCCAGTGAGGCCGGTTCAAATGTGGGCAGTCGGCTGATCAGAGCGGTCAGTTTCTCTAGCAGATCGCGCACGCCGGGTTTGGCCAAACGTTGTTTTACAGCCGCTTCGTCCATTGGCGGCGGGTGGAGCAAGAAAAAGTCGGCATAGCCCAGAATATCCCCTGCCACCTTTAGCCGGTCGCCCGAGGCCTCGATTACTTTTCGGACGGTTTCAACGGCCGCTGGCTGCGGCGTTGCGGAAATCAATTGAGCTTTCACCAGAAACGGCAGCATCATCTCCAGTTTCTGATCGGTGGAAAGCTCGTGCATGAAATGATCCTGCACGGCCCAGAGTTTCTTGGGGTCAAAACTGGCGGCCGCCGAATTGATGCGATCCAGCGAAAATCGTTCGATGAGTTCTTCACGAGTAAAAAACTCCGTCTTGTCGTCGTACGACCAGCCTAGGAGAGCTAGGTAGTTGTCGATTGCCCAAGGCAGGTAGCCCACTTCCCGATAGAAATCAACGATGACGGGGTTAAACGTGCCGGCCTCGGGAGCCAAGCCGATTCGGGCAGCAATTTTCTCGCCGTGTTCGGTGATCTGCTTGAAGTCTGCGTTCTTGAGATACTGCGCCAGTTTGCGTTTGCTGAGCTTGGTGCGGCTGCCCGGCTCGGCCACCAGCGGAAGATGGGCATAGGACGGCAGTGGGTAACCCAACGACATCGCAATAAAGGCCTGACGCGGCGTATTGGAAAGGTGTTCCTCCGCGCGGATCACGTGCGTAATCTCGAGGTCGTGATCGTCCACCACGCTGGCGAGGTGATACAGGCAGGAACTGTCGGCCCGTTGAATGACGTGATCCTGCTCGCGATCCCACGCAAACTCCACCCGCCCTCGCACAGCGTCATTAATGACAAGCGAGCCTTCTCGCGGCATCTTCAGTCGGACGACGCTCGACCGTCCTTCAAGCGTCAGTTTCTGGGCATCGGCTTGGGTCCACGCTGCCCATTGCCGGCTGTATAAAAACGGCTGTCCTGCAGCCTGCGAGGCTTTTCGCTCCGCGTCGAGTTCTTCGGGTTTTGCAAAATCCCGGTAGGCATGGCCAGAGGCCAGTAACCGCTCGGCTGCGGCGCGGTGCCTGTCGGCTCGCTGCGACTGAAAGTAGGGGGCGTGCGGTCCGCCAACGCCAGGGCCTTCGTCCCAGTCGATCCCAAGCCAGCGGAGCCCCGAGAGAATTGGCTCAAGCGACTCCTCAAGATTGCGGGCTCCGTCGGTGTCATCGATGCGCAGAATGAAAGCCCCGCCATGCTTCCTGGCGAAGAGCCAATTAAAGAGGGCGGTGCGCACGCCCCCAATGTGGAGGTAGCCGGTTGGGCTCGGAGCAAATCGGGTGCGAACGGTCATCGGGTGAAAGCAGTCAGGTGAAAGCGACTCGGTGAAACCAGTTCGGATGATGCGTCACGCCACCCGGCTGATACGGGCCAGCTTTTTAATCCGCTTGCGTTCGGCCTTGGAGAGGTACCGTGTCTCGCGGTCGTCCTCCGTGTCGGTCGAATCAGTGTAGCTTGGGACGCTCGATTCGTCCGATTCTCCAGCCGTAGCGTCAGTTTCCGCTGTGAATTCCTCTTCCTGCCAACCACTTGCAGGCTGCGATAGATCAGGGGGCGTTGCAAAAGCGGAAAGCTTTCCGGACATTTTTTCTGACCGCTCAGATTTTGCAGGAGAGACCCTGCTGCGGCATTCGCCGCGAACTTCGCGGATTACCGACCTGGCCGCGGCCAGCATGGCCACGGCCACCAATCCGCTGCCAACGGCCCACGTTGCGTTGGCGGCAATCGCCAGCGTCTCGCGACCGTTACCGATCCAGACGCAACAGGCCGAGGCTTCCCAAGCGGCCAACCCCAGAGCCAACCAGATCGCCGTGGCCAATCGCTCGTGCAGCGGCAAGACGGCCCACAGCGAAACGACACCCAGCAGCGTTGTGGATAGCACCACCCACCACCCGTATCCCTGCGGCCCCAAGGGGATGCCGGTGGCGTCGGCAATGAGGGTTCCGAGAAGGCTTCCCAGCGGCATGTGCGAACCACACGACGCGATACAAAATAGACTAGCCAGCCAACCCCAAGCCCGGTAGCGTCCGCGGTAATCGTCGCGTCGGTGGCGCCGCATCAGACGCACCACCATGGCCACCACGCCAGAGCCCACAAGAAGGATTTGGCTGATCCATCCAGCCAGCGTGGCTCCCGACCTCGCATCCACGCACGTGCGCACCGCCGCCAGGGTGGGCGCAAATCGGTCGCCCACGGCACGCCCGGCCGCGCGTTGCAACGGCTCGTATGCGCCCACTCCGATTGCCAATCCTACCAGCGTGAGGATCGTGGCTGCGACCAGCGAAAAGCCCCCGAGGCCGGTGGGCAGGAGCGTGGCGATCGCGGGTTGACGTTCGGGCAAGGCCTCAGGGGCGTAGTCGGCGAGCGTCCGAGGCGGCAGGGTTGCCGAGTCGGACGAGGCCGTCTGGGATCGATTCCAAGAGACGAGCAGGCGGCGCCGTTGGTCGCGCCGTTGGCTTCCTTGCAGCGACATGGGGAGCTACGGATCCATCCGAGGTTTCTGACTGTAATTCCGGAACCCAGCGTGCCGAATCCCGGATGTGCCTAGGCGGCATCCTGCCCACCTTTCACCGGCACACTTGAGGGATCGACATATTTCCAGGTAGAGATTGAGCCCGCACCTCTGCGATCAACCAAGACGCACGCCCGGCAGGTTCGGCAGGGTCAGAACGTTGGCCACCTTCCCTAGAATCGATTCTGCCGTCAGGGTCGCGAAGTGGGCGGCCACCCGCTGGCCATTTGCCGCCGCGTCGGCCGTGGGGTACGATCCGGCCTCCTACTCAAAAACCCGGAGAAGAAATCTCATGGCCTACACGCTGCCCGCTCTGCCCTACGCCTTCGACGCTCTGGAGCCTTTTATCGATGCTCGCACGATGGAGATCCACCACGACAAACACCACGCTGCCTATATCACGAACGTCAACAAGGCTCTGGAGGGCAATACCCTCGGCGATCTGCCCGTAGACAAGCTCATTGCCGATCTAGAAAAAGTGCCAGAGGCCATTCGTACTGCCGTTCGCAACAATGGTGGCGGGCATGCCAACCACACGATGTTTTGGGAGTCGATGGGCAAGGGCAAAGGCGGCGAGCCTGCCGGCCATTTGGCAGAGGCCGTGCGGAGTGTGTTCGGCGGCTTCGACAAGCTGAAGGAAGAACTCACGAAGTCGGCGATGACTCGGTTCGGCAGCGGCTGGGCGTGGCTCTCGGCAGATCCTAAAGGCAAGTTGCTCATTGAAAGCACTGCCAACCAAGACAGCCCGATCATGCACGGTAACGTGCCGCTGGTGGGCATCGATGTGTGGGAGCACGCCTACTATCTGCTCTATCAAAACCGTCGCGCCGACTACGTCAACGCATTTTTTAACATCATCGACTGGGATACCGTCGGCAAGCGGTTTGCGGCTGTCAAGAAATAGGTAGCCCCGAACGAAAGACTGCTCTGCAAAGAGACAGTCCTGTCGGACCAAAAGCCCCCTGAATTGCCCAAGTGCCGGAGAGCGGCCATCTGCTCTCCGGCACTTTTTTTGGGTTTTGACTTGTCTGGTGTGACGACGGCGTGTGGATCCTACCCGGGGGCGTGGTGGGGCCGCCGGATGGCGTTGACTTCGCGGGCCAAAAAAATCTATTCCCCACCCAACAAGAACCCATCGCGTGGTGGGCCACAGGCGTATGGAGCAGTGGCGGCCGGGAGATTTTTCACATGGATATGTATCCAGAGCGTTTGAACGATGGTGATCGCAGCAGTGGCAGGCGGCAGATGTCCAGCCTTTTGGCAGCCAGTCTGTCGGCTCTCATCGTCGCGATGAGCAGTTTTGCGGCGGGCTGTCGGGGCGGTGCCACCTCATTTGCCGCACCGTCGTGGTGGTCGCTTGGCGGTACGAACCCAGCCGATGCTGCAAAGCTCACAGCCGCACCGCCCTTCGAAGGCAAAGCTGGCGCCATTGAAAAACCATCTGTCTCAGCTATCCCCTACCCTACGACAACAACGCCGACCAGCTATGCCGTTGCCGATTTGGCAAAAGGCTCAACTGGGGCAACACCACCGGTTCTGGCCGCCGCCGTCGAGCAGCAGCCGGTGATTTATGGAACGACTCCGCCGCCGCAGGCAGCACAGCCACCGGCTTTGGCTGGCAACACGATTCCGCAAAAAGTTGGCGAGCCTCAGGTGGGCCCCTACGCAAACCTGTCTGGTCAGCCAGCCCCGCCCACTGCTGGCCCCAGCACTCCACCGATGGCTACCGCAACGGCCCCCGCACCGCTCTCCACGCCGATGGCGCAGAGCAGGGAGCCGCAGGCGGCCAGCACAGGCAGTGCGTTTCCGGCTACAGCTGGGTACGAGCCCGTAGGGACTAGGGTGGCCGACAGCCGAGGTGTCGATCCCTACCGCTTGCCCGCAAGCCCATCGGATGCGTTGCCAGCAGATGCCGAAGCCTCTAGGTATTCCAACAGCAGCCGGTTTGGAGGCGGGCAGACCCCAGCCGTTTCCGCCGCGCCGCCAACTGCGCCGATGGCCACGCCAACTGCGCCGATGGCCACGCCAACTGCGCCGATGACCACGCCAACTGCGCCGTCTGTCAGGCGTCCTGATCCTGGGTACCGGCCGGCCAGCACGTCCAGCTACCGACCCTCGCAAGCGATCCTCGTGGAGAGCGCCCCTGCGTCGCCTCCCTCGGCAGTGCGAACCGCAGCGTACGAAGTACCTGCGATGCCAGAGCGGTAACAGCGGGTTTCAAACGCGTTGAAGGTCGAGGGCGGCTTACCAGCCCATGACCATATTCGACTCAATCACTTTTCGTGCGCGGTCCAGATCGTCGCCTGTCTCGTGCATGTACAGCCGAATGGCATGCAGTTTGTCGCCCGATGCCTTGGAGAGGCATTCCCTCGCCGTGCTGCACGGATTATTCAGCGTTGTGGTGAGACCCAACGCCGATTTTGAAATCACCCACGTGTCTCGCGGACGTCGGGTGAGTCGCACAACTTGTTCGCCAGGATAGGCGTCTTCCACAACGGCTGCCGCGCCCTGCTCGTCGGCTGCCCACGAGATAATGATGTGGGCGAGGGTCTCAATTTCATAGAGTGGCATCGCGTTGGGTCCCTATAGGAAATAGCGGCTCGGCAGCTGACTTCAGATAATGGAGACCTTACGCCACATCCCCCACGGGAGTCAATTGTTGCGGGCGACGTGCGAACTCGGGGTGTGTGGACTACGATAGGGTGAGTTGGCTCGCCACGGAGGTGTCTTGCAATGCGTTACGACCGAAATGGTTTTCCGATTCCACCTGACTTTGGCGTGCCATACTCTGGTGTGTCCGATGCCGGTTCGCCCGATGAAGCGATGCCTCGCCGTGGCGTAGGTTCACGAAAGCGACTGGTGGTGCTGGCCATTGTGGCCGTTGGGCTGGCGGTGGTCGTGGTGCCGGAGATGATGCCCACGGTGCGGCAGATGGTTGTGGAATGGTCGCTGGAGCGGGCTGGAGCGTGCGAGGCACGCAACGACTTGGGCGGAGCGATCGCCGACATGAGCCGCGCGATCCGTTGGCACGGCGACGACGTTGATCTGCTCTGCGTGCGGGCGATGCTGCGATTGGAAGACCGGGACGCCGTAGGTGCCCTGGCAGATGCCACTCATGCCGCTGCGATTGCACCGACAGCGGCGCAACCGTTGCGCGTGCGGGCGCTTGTGCATGCGGTGCTGGGGCAAGGGGATGAGGCAATTGCCGATGCGGAAATGGTTGTTGCTTTAGCCGCACCGGGCGATTCAGAGACGCTCAACCACCGAGCTTATATTCGCGCCATCGTTGGCCGCGAACTGCCGGCCGCACTTCGCGATATCGATGCGGCGATTGGATCGCTTGGCAAATCGTCGCCCGAGTTGCTCGACACTCGCGGGTTTCTGCTCCATCTTTTGGGCCGTCACCAAGAGGCAATAGATCAACTCAATCTGGCCATCGACGGCATGCAGCAACAGCGACGACAGTTGGGCCTGCTAGCTGGACGCATGGATCGCAGTGAACTGACTCGCAGGCTGCGGGCGCTCGACCACGGCTTGGCCGTAATGCTCCAGCATAGGGCGATGGCCTGTCAGGAAGCGGGCCTCACCGAGCAGTCCAAACAGGATTTTGAACTTGCGAGAAAGAAGGGATTCGACCCAAGTCGAGGCATCTTTTAGGAAGAGCGGCCCGCCCTTTTTCCTCCGCCCTTTTTCGAGCGTGAAAAGCCGCTATACTCAAATCTGTTGCGAGGCGGTTACCCGTTGTCGCCGGAGAGTCGGTGCATGCGGTGTTGGCTTGCGTGCAAAGGTTTCCGGCTTCCCACGGGGGTGTAGCTCAGTTGGTTAGAGCGCCAGCCTGTCACGTTGGAGGCCGCGGGTTCGAGTCCCGTCACCCTCGCTTTTCGCCTCGCCACTAGGATTGTTTTCTGCGGAGTGAGTCCGTGAGGGCCAGTCCTGTCAGTCCGTTGAAAAAGTCTGTGTCTTCTGTCGTGCCGCGTGCTGCGATCATCACGGGTGCTGCCAGTGGTTTGGGTCGTGCCTTGGCCAGCCAGTTGGCTGCCGCCGGCTGGCGGTTGGCTCTGGTGGATCTGCCCGGCACCCCGGTTGCCGATCTGGTCGAGGCTTCGCGGGCCAGTGGCTGCGAGGCGATCGTAGTGGCTTTTGATGTTCGGGATAGTGACGCTTGGCGGGCATTGCACGAGCGATTGCGAAACGAGTGGCCGTCGCTGGAGATGCTTGTAAACTCCGCCGGAGTGGGCGCGACAGGCGAAGTTGGCCGCTTACCGGAAGAACAGTGGCGGCGAGTAATCGATACGAATCTCATCGGCACCGCTTTAGGGTGCGAAACGTTTCTGCCGTGGCTGCGAGCCCATCCCACTGGCTCAACGTTGGTCAATGTCGCCTCGGTGGCCGGCATGCTGAGCCTGCCGTCGATGGCAGCGTACTCCGCAAGCAAGGCGGGAGTCATTGCGCTCTCCGAGGCGATTGCGGCAGAGTGCAGTCGTGGCCGTCCCGGCGTGACTATCGTGTGCCCAGGTTTTTTTCGCTCCGGGCTCCTCGATTCGTGGCACTTCTCTGCGGAGGTTGAATCGAGGGAAGCACTTCGGCGGATGGCGTCGGCCCGATGGTCGTCACAGGCCGTGGCGCGACGGGTGCTGCGTGCGGCCAGAGCCAACCGGCGTTATGTGGTGGTGGGCCGCCGCGCCCGCTGGCTCTGGCGGTTCAAGCGACTGGCACCTCCCCTGACAACCGCCATCATCCGCCATCATCCGCGCGGTGTATCGTCGGCTGCGATAGTGCATGGCTGCGTCACCTAGGATTTTACTCGAGGTTTTCCAGCCACGCCCGGATTTCGTTTTCGTATTCGCTGGCCAGACCGCCCACAATCAGTTGACGGTGGAAGCTGGCGGCCCCCTCCTTCACGAGATCGGCATCTTCGGCGCTCAGGAATCGTCGCGAAGGGTCGGCGGCGATGAGTCCTCGCAAAAAATTCATCAGCAGTTCGTTGCAAGTCACTTCTGATGGCAACAATTGTGGGAGGCGGTGTACGAGCGAACGCTTTGCCTCGAGCAGATCGCGGTACGACTGCAGACCCGCAAACGGCGGCTGGCCAGAGAGCATCTCGATCAGCACGTAGCCCAGACTTGCCAGATCGGAACGAGGAGTTGTTTCCCTTCCCTCCAGAACCTCGGGGGCTGCATAGGCCGGTGTGCATGTGCGATTGGGAGGGATGTCGTCAAGCTCCAAGGCCGATCCGATATCGATGATTTTTGCGTTGCCGGTGCGTTTCACCATGATGTTGGAACTCTTGATATCGCCGTGAACGATGCCTTCGCGATGCAGTGCTGCTAGGGCCGCGAGGCATTCGCGCATGATAGCAATCGCCACTCCCGGCTTAAGGCGAGACTGTTTCGGGCCCGCTGTCACGATTACGTTGTTGAGGTATGCCCATCGCTCGGGGCTCACGCTCGCACGGGTTTGTGCCAGTAGGTCGGCCGCAAGTAGGCGAGACAGATCGTAGCCATCAATCCACTCCATCTCCATCATCCGAATCCGCCGTTGTTCCACAAAATTCTGAACGTCTAGGAGGTTGTCTTGCTGGATCTGGGCCACGCGTGCTGACACCTTGGCGATGCGGGCCATGCCCTCGTCGTAGAGTGCCTCTGACTCGTATCGTTCAGGGGAAAAAATCTTGAGAGCCACAGGCAGCGTGAATCCGTCGGAGCCCAGGCGGCTCGTTAAAAAGACAACGCCCTGCCCTCCTGCACCGAGTCGTCGGATCAGGTTGTGGCCTTCCGTCCAGCTAAGGTGGCCCACTTCGAGCAGATCGCTGTAGCGGGCGAGGAGTTCTTCCGGGCAGCGACTGCCCGTCTCGCCCGAGGCGGCAATCGTGGGCCGGCCTTCTTGATAAATCGTCGTGGTCATAGTGAAGGGTGCTGGAAGTGGTTGAAGGTTGCTTAATCGTGTGACAGAAAACCGTTGCGTGGCGTTTAGGGAACTGATGACGGCTCCGGAAAGCCCAGCCGCTTGTCGACTTGGTTGGAGAGTGGAGTTCCCGCAATGTACCGCTTTAGATTGTTGCAGAAAAAGTTAGTCATTGCATCGATTCGGTGTGCGGATTGTCCAGCCACGTGGGGTGTGATCAAAAGCCGAGGGGCGTTCCAGAGTCGGCTGGTGGGAGGCGGTGGCTCCTGTGGCGTGACATCCAGCGCAGCAGAATCGAGGTGGCCACTTTGAAGCGAGTCGACCAAGGCGTCTTCCACCACAAGCGGGCCTCTGGCCATGTTGATGAGAATCGAGCCTCGCTTCATCAGGGCCAGAGCCTCGGCGTCGATCATGCCTCGCGACAGCGGCGTGAGTGGTACGCAAAGAAAGAGAATATCGGCCTCACGGAGCACCTTCGTGAGCGTGTCGGGCCCACCTAGAAATTCGACACGTTCCGGCTTCTGAACGGGAAAAAAGTCGGTGGCAAGGATACGAACGCGAAAGGGTGAGAGTACCTCAACGAGCCTGCGGCCAACGCCCCCGAGCCCCACGATCCCCACCGTAGCACCGGTTAGATCGCGTGTGGGTCGACGCACAAACTCCTTGAGATGTTGCTGCTGTAGGAAGAGAGGCAGTCGCCGCGTGCAGGCGATCGCGAGCCCGAGCGCGTGTTCGGCCACCTGATCGGCCAACACCCCAGAGGCGCTCGTCACGATGATGTCTGAATCGATCACCGCCGGCACGAGGCAGTGGTCGAGGCCTGCTGCCGACGACTGAATCCAGCGGAGCCTGCCCCCAGCCACCACATCGTTCCACGGCACCGACACTTTGGGATGGCCGCAAAAGAGATCGGCCGAAAGAAGTTCTTCCGCCACTCGCTCCTGACCAGCATCGATGAGCGTGGCCGTTGGCACCACGGCCTTGATCTGGCGGAGGTGCTTGGGTTCGACTGGATAGCAGAGGACAATGCGCATTCCTACTTTTTCGCACGTTCGGTACACAAATGGCAAGCCGGGTCGTGGGTCGCTCTGGCAGACCACCGCCGAATGCCTCGCCCAAGAAAAGCAAAAGAGATGCCGAGCCTCCCGGCAAAACGATTCCGCGCAGTGAAACTCCGGCCAGAAAGTTGAAGTGGCGTAAAATTCCACTTGCCGTGGACGTTTTTCGTGGTTCAATAGGAGTATTGAGGGTTCGAATGAACGCTCAAGGCCCCTAGGCTCGCTTACACCGGTTTCCTTTTTTCAGGCTTTGCGGTCCCACCCGATGCGTGCAACTTTTTTTGCGATCGCGGCCTTAGCCTTTCTGCGGATCGTTGTAGGGATGCATTTTTTCTTGGAGGGCACCAGCCACCTCCGCGATCCAGAGTGGTCGAGTGCTGGATTTCGCCGGGCTGCGGTGGGGCCATTGGCCTACATGTACCGCCGCGACTTGCCTCAGACAGGCGACTGGTCGGCTACGCTGGGGGCGGTCGATGTTCGTCCCGTCGCTGAGTCGGCTGATGCTTGGCAAGAGAGCGTGGTGTCGTCGTGGAGAAAGCTCCTCGATGCGCGGGGCAAGCGGGTGGGGTTGGACGAAGGCCAGAAGGCCGCCGCCGAAGAGCAGCTCGCAGCCGCGGCGCAAGAGCTCAACAACTATCTGGCTGGCATCGCCGACGACCTCGCTGACTACCGGCTTCAGATCCAGCGACTGGCCACGATGGAGCAGTCGCCGGCGGCCGCACAGATTCCATTTGCGCGAGATCGGGTGAGCAAAAAACGCCGCGAACTTTCGGCCCAATCTGTCGGATGGATGAACGCCGCGGCGGCTATCGGCCACAAGCTTGTGTCGCAGTGGGACGATTCGTTGCCGCCCGCAGGCCGCCTCCAGGCAGATCGTGCCGTTGGCCCCACTGCGATCTGGCAGGCCGATCGGTTTGTAAGCTGGTCGCTCGTCACGATTGGGGCTTGTCTCGTGCTGGGGTTTTTCACGAAGTTCAACGCCTTGGGAGGCGTATGCTTTTTGGCCAGCATTGTGGCCGCACAGCCATTTTGGGTGGGCGGAGCCCAAGACACCTACAATCAATGGGTCGAAATAGCCGCGCTTCTGGCCCTAGCGGCATTGCCTGTCAGCGGATGGAGCGGGCTGGATTACTTCCTGCAATCTTTTTCAAAAAAATGTTTCACGAAATCAGGCTGTTGCAGCCCGAAACAATCCACGAGGTGATTCGATGAACCTGACAGAATCCCAGAAGTTAATCGGCCAAGAGAATTTTTCCGACGCGATTAACGTCACGCGGCGAGATTTTCTGACCGGCACGCTGGCCGCAGGGCTGGCCACAGGTGCTGGCCTCGGCTCGCTCTACTTCGGTTACGGGAAGAGCGTGGGCAATCCGCTTCGCGTAGGAGTGCTTGGCACAGGCGATGAGGGGAGCGTGCTCTTGGGCGCCCACACACCAGACTATTTACAGGTGGTCGCGATCGCCGACATCCGTCCATACAACATCTTTCGCGCCTTCCACGGCGATGTCTCCAGTCCCAGCGCCTTGGCGGCAAGGCCCGGGCTGTTGGCCAAATACAAATGGGCGACAGAAGACGCAGCTCGTAAGCAGGTGAAGGTGTACGAGGCCTACGAGGAACTCCTAGCCGATAAAAATGTCGAGGCGGTCATCATTGCCCTGCCGCTGCATCTGCACGCGGAGGCTTCGATCAAGGCCATGCGTGCCGGCAAGCACGTGCTTACAGAAAAGCTCATGGGCCACAGCGTGCACGAGTGCAAAGAGATGGGTCGAGTGGCTCGCGAAACGAAAAAAATCCTCGGCACGGGCCACCAGCGGCACTACAGCATTCTCTACGACAATGCCGTTCATACGATCGGTAAAGCCCGTCTTCTGGGCGATCTGCATTCGATCCGTGCTCAGTGGCACCGGGGGAATCTTCCTGGCAACGACAGTTGGAAACCGGCGATGCCTGGGGATGAGTCGCTGGCCAAGCGACTGGCGGGCTGGAAGAAGGATTTGAGCAACGCCAAGCCCTCGGATATCGACTCCTTGCAGAAGAAGATCGCGCAATTGGAATCACAGGTCGCCGATGCATCGCTGGATCCCACGAAATTTGGTTACACCCAGATGACGCTGCCTGACGGTTCGTCCCGCTCGGCGCTGGAGGAATTAATCCGCTGGCGGCTATGGAATCGCACCGGTGGCGGACTTATGGCCGAACTGGGTAGCCACCAACTCGATGCCGCAGGCATTTTTGTCTCGGCGATGCACGGCGAAGGCAAGAAGGTGAAGCCGTTGACAGTGACGGCTGTCGGCAATCGCAGCCTCTTTCCGGCTGACCGTGAGATCGAAGACCACGTCTATTGCATGTTTGAGTATCCAGCCCCTGGCTACGAGGAAGACAAGCACAAGAAGATCGTCGTCACGTACTCCTCCATCAACGGCAACGGATTTGGTGAGTATGGCGAGGTGGTGATGGGCACCAAGGGTACGCTCGTGCTGGAACGCGAACAGGATGTGATGCTCTACAAGAACGCGGCAAAAGACACTCGCGTGACGGTGGCAAGAGCGAAGGACGGCACTCCCACGCTGGATACCACCGAAAGCGGCGGTGGCTCTGCCGCCAGCGGCAAGCCCGGCGGCGACTCCGCCCCGCCCTCTCGCGGCTACACCGAGGAAATGGAGCACTGGGCGTGGTGCATCCGCAATCCGTCCCCCCAGAACCAGCCACGGTGCAAGCCCGAGGTGGCGATCGCGGATGCCGTCATCGCGTTGGTGACCAACATTGCTTTGGCAAACCCGGAGAAGCAGGCAAGGATCGAATTCCAGCCCGAGTGGTTTGACATTGCCAGCGATGTCACTCCCGAAGGCGTTCTTCCCGACATCACTCGGGATCGCTACAAGGGAACCGGTTCGTTTTCCTGATATCGAGCAGACCGCCAAGGCAGCGATTTTCGAATGAGTGCCACCGTTTTTATCAATGGCACTGTCGTGTTGCCCGAGCGCCTTGTGCCGGACGGCATGGTCGTGTGCAGCAAAGGCACGATCACCGCCGTCGAGAAGGCTCGGCGACGCGTGCCAGAGGGGGCGGAGATCGTGGATGCCAAGGGTGGCTACATCTCGCCCGGATTCGTCGACATCCACGTGCATGGCGGTGCCGGTGCAGACTTCATGGACGGCACGGCCGACGCGGTGCGGACGGTGTGCTGCGCTCACGCCAAGCATGGCACTACCTCGATATTTCCAACCACCACAACGGGCTCCTTTGAGCAGGTTATGGCAATGCTTCAGAGCTGCCGAGTGGTGCAGGCCAGTGGTTCAAGCGGCGCGGCCATCGCGGGAACGCATTTGTATGGGCCGTACTTTGCCGAGGATAAGGTCGGCTGCCACTCGGTAAAAGGCCGCCGCTCGCCAGAGGCCAACGAATATGCTCAGTATTTCGCCACGGGCATGGTCAAAGTGGCAACCTGTGCTGCAGAACTACCAGGCGCAGAGGCTTTTTATCGTGCCGCTAAAAAAAAGCGATGTCTCATTACGTGCGGGCACTCAAACGCCAGTTGGTCTGAGATGCAGCGTGCTCTGCGAGCCGGAATGCGACACGTGGATCATTTCTGGTGTGCCATGAGTTCGGTGCCTTCGATTCGACAGCGATTCAATGTGCCGATGCAGGGCAGCATGGCGGAGTTCGTTCTGGCTCACGCAGACATGAGCACAGAAATCATCGCCGACGGTTGTCATCTCGCGCCTGAGTTGCTGGACTTCGCATTTCGCATGAAAGGGGCATCGCGGTTGCTCCTTGTCAGTGACTGCAATCGGGCGTTGGATATGCCCCCCGGAAAGTATCGCTTTGGTCCCCTAGAGGACGGTTCTTGGTTCAAAAGTGATGGCGCAGTTGGCTGGGCATTGAACGGCAGTTTGGCCAGTTCTATCGTCGGAATGGACCACATGGTCCGGCACATGTCAAAAAATTCTTCAGCCACGCTGCCACAAGTCATTCGAATGGCCAGCCTCACTCCAGCCGAGCGAACAGGCATCGATCGCACAACCGGGAGTCTCGAAAAAGGCAAGAGAGCCGACATCGTTGTGCTGAACAAGCACCTGGAAGCGAAGCGAACATTTGTAGACGGCGTGGAAGTAGGCCGCTGACGTACGTTGGCCGATGCACGGGCTGCGTCAGGCAAGGATGTCATCGATCGGCATGCCGTGGTCGATTGCCAACCGTTTGCGGCCTGGAATCTCGAGCGCACGGGAGTCGAGCCCAAGTTGCTTCAAGATCGTGGCATGAATATCCGTGACATAATGGCGATTTTCCACAGCATGGAAGCCGAGTTCGTCGGTCGCGCCGTGCACGTGCCCGCCCTTGATTCCGCCGCCGGCCATCCACACCGAGAAGGCAAAGGTGTGGTGGTCGCGGCCATTAGAGCCTTGTGAGCCAGGCGTTCGCCCAAACTCTGTCGCAAAGACAACAATGGTCTCGTCGAGCAGTCCACGGCGGTCGAGATCCTCGAGCAGACCGCCAATCGGCTGATCTACGGCCAGTGAATTTTCTGTGTGGTTTTGTTTGAGAAAACCGTGGGCATCCCACGCGCCTGCCCCAACGCCACCGTGTTGGATTTGGATAAACCGCACGCCCCGTTCCAGAAAACGCCTTGCTGCTAAAAGTTGGGTGCCAAAATCATGGCAGTGTGGCTTATCGAGGCCGTACAGTTTTTTGGTCTCTTCCGTCTCCTGTGAGAAATCGATCACCTCTGGAACACTGCGCTGCATTCGGAACGCCAGTTCATACGAGGCGATGCGAGCGGCCACCGCAGGATCGCTTGGATATTCAACGCCCGTCTGCCGGTTGAGCGATTCGATCAGGTCGAAGCCGATCGCCTGAGCCTCGCTAGACAAGGGACGGGCTGGCCGACCGAAGTCGAGCGGATTGTTGGGGTCGATCCGCAACGGCACCGCATCGTGGGCAGGTCCAAGGTAGAACCCATCTCGCTTATTCCAGTATTCCCGCGAACCGATCGAGATGAATTGCGGCAGATCGTCGTTCAGTGAGCCAAGGCCATAGTGTACCCATGCGCCGAGTGTGGGCACCTGCCCATCGAGCACATGGCGGCCGGAGTGAAACTGCGTCTGCGCACCGTGGTTTGAATCGGTGGTATACATCGAACGCACGACGGAGATGCGATCGATATTTCTCGCAATGTGCGGAAACCAGTCGCTCACCTCAATGCCGCTCTGGCCATGTTTCCTGAACCCGACCTGTAATGGAAACAGTACGTTCCGCTGCTGGCCATTGGCATCGGGGGCGACGGCGCGTGCCAGCGCGAGCTTGGTAGGATTCTGCACGTCGGCGTACGGCGTCTCGCTGATTGATTTGCCACCGAACTTCGTGATCATTGGCTTGGGGTCGAAGCTTTCCATGTGGCTCACGCCGCCGTTCATAAAGAGCCAGATCACGCTCTTTGCTTTTGGTGCGAAGTGCGGACGGCCATCCGGTGGCGTCCAGACTGCGTTCTCGGCAACACCATCGCGGTGGAGCATCGCCCCCAAGGCCAGCCCCGTGAACCCCAGCCCCATGTCGGCTAGAAATGTCCGTCGTGGGAGATGGTGGCAGCCGTGGTCGGCGGCACATCCCGGATGGCTGCGGGCTTGATCGTCATGCATGAGAAATTTTCCGGAGGCGTTAACGCCCCTATCGAAGGGTGACGAAATCGGTGTGATTGAGCAGGGCCCAAACGAGATAGACCTTCGCTGTTTCGATCGCACATTCTCCAGGCACGGTGGCCTCGGCAGACGGCTTGGGCCCAGCCAGCCCTCGCCACTTTTCCATCGCTGCGGTGCAGGTGTTCTGTTCGCCAGTGGATGGCGTGCGGCCAAGCACCATGACGAAGGTGCGCTCGATAAAAGCGGCGTCATGCGGGCTGTTCATGGCCAGTTGCGCAGCAATTCTGGCCGCCGAGTCGTGCGGCAGGGCTGCGTTGGAAAGGGCCAGTGCCTGCTGCGGCACGATGCTTTGATCGCGTTGGTAACACTCCCTTACTGAAGCATCGTCGAACGTGGTGAGAAAGAGATTCCGTTCATTTTCGGAATGGAAAAAGTAGAGACTGCGGCGGTGCGAAGCCGCCTGTTGTTCGGGTGGCACCGATGGACCGCCCATGGCTGGATCGAGCGTGCCGGCGAGCGTGAGCAGGCAGTCCCGGATCACCTGCGACTCCAGCCGAATCGAATCGCGATGCCAGAGCAGTGTGTTGTCGGGATCAAGGGTTGCATTGTGCGCGGCCGTGCCGCCGCTCTCGGCCAGAGAGGATGTCATTCGGTAGGTCGCGGAAGTCACGATCAACCGGTGCAGATGCTTCATGCTCCAACCGGTGCCGCCGGCAGGCCCATCAACGAGTTCACTCGCCAGCCAATCGAGGAGCTCTGGATGGGTGGGCGAGTTTCCCTTGCGCCCAAAGTCAAAGACCGTGCTCACCAGTGGCCTGCCCATGTGCCGCATCCAGATGTGGTTGGCTGCAACGCGGGCAGTGAGCGGATTGTGTGGGTCGGTGATCCAGCGGGCCAGGCCCAAGCGGCGGCCCGTACTGGTTGGGCGAAAGGGCACCGGCGGGTCATTGGCCGTGAGCGTCAGAAATCGCGTTGGTGACCACAGTGCCCCAGGCAGTGGCGTAAACTGCTCGCCCGGTTCGTCCACGGCCTTGCGTTCCTTTGCCACCGCCTCGCGGGCCTCGGGCAGAGCCGTATCGATCGACTTTCTTTTTGCTGGCGTCGCCGTTAGATATTGAATTTCCATCTTCTCGACGCGACGCCGGGCCTTGAGTAATGCCTCCTCACGCTCCGCACGCACCGCCGCTCTGGCCGCATGCAGAGCCTGCGTCCGGAGCGGATCGCCCTCACCTCCCGACGCAGCGTTTTCAACAGCCCACCCCGCATGCATCGCATCGGCCCGTCGCTCCACCGCAGCCATTTCCATTCGCGCAATGGCCAGCCCCCATTCCGCAGAGGCAAACTCGGCCCTGCAATCAGCTGATTGCTTTCTCTTCTGTGTGGCATCTGCAACGGATGTTTCGGCAGGCGCATCCTGTTTTGCGACGGCACTCTCCGGCGGCAGGGCGGCGGCGAGTGCTTCGACCGTTTTTGTCAACACTGCGTCGGCTGCCTCAACGCCGCGACGGGCTGTTTGCAAATGAGCGTCGATCACCCACACGCGACGCTCCGGCTGATACGCAGTTTGCGGTAACGTCACAGGGTGGATCACCAATTTCTGGAAAGCGAATACAGCAGGCACGCCCGGCAGCATTGGTTGCGACGTGTCGGGATGGCTTTCGTTTCCACGCACGAACAGATAGGTGGGCGTGTCGGGAACCCCGTCGAACACGCGAGGAATACCGTCGTGTTCCACGTTGGCTTCTCCCGGCACAAGATCTTGCCGTACGTGATACGGCTCAAAAAATGCCCGCATGCGATAGTAATCGGCTTGTTGAATTGGATCGTACTTGTGGTCGTGACACTTCGAACAGTTCATCGTCAGGCCCAGCAGTCCCTTGCCGACGTGTTCAACCGTACCGTCGAGCCAGCCCGTTCGGTTGAACAGAGACAGGCTACGAGCGAGGTAGCCTGTGGCGCGAAGCTTTGATGGGTCGTCAGGATAGAGTTCGTCTGCTGCGAGCATCTGCCGCACCATCTCGTCATATGGTAGGTCGGCGTTGAGCGATTCAACGATCCAGTCTCGCCAATGCCAGATGTGTTTTTGGCTTGAACGCAGTTCGTCACCGTACCCCGACCAGTCACTGTACCGCCAGACATCCATCCAATGCCGTCCCCAGCGTTCACCGTATCGTGGATCGGCCAACAGGCGATCGACGAGCGTTTCATACCACTCCAGGGATTGATCGGCCTCGATCGCGGCGAGTGCATCAGGGAGCGGCGGCAGGCCGATGAGGTCCAAAAAGAGCCGTCGAACAAGCACGCTGCGTTTTGCCTCCGACTGCGGCACGAGGCCGCGATTCTGGTGCGCCTCGGCGATGAAGGCGTCGATGGGATTTTTCTCCCACGGGCTGCGTGTGCCGGCGGGTACTCGTGGCCGAACGCGAGGCTGAAACGCCCAATGATCGCGAGGATCGGCTTCGGGCTTCTCGCCCTCGGGGGCAGGACAACCGGCCGCAATCCATCCTGTCAGCATCGACAGTTGCTCGGCTGTGAGCGGCTCGCCCTCCCCCTCTGGGGGCATTCGCGAAGTGGGGTCTGTCTCGCTCACGCGAGACAGGATCAGGCTTGCCTCAGAATCCCCCTTCACGATCACCCCGCCTGATTCACCCCCCTGAACCATCAGGGGAACGGTGTCGAGTCGCAGACCGGCCTCCTGCTTGAGGCCTCCGTGGCAGGAAAAGCAACGCTGGGCAAAGAGCGGTCGAATTTTTCCTGTGTAGACCGCGAGCGGATCGCTGGCTGGTTCAGCCAGAACGCTGGCCGCGAATCCGCAGAAAAGGAACAGAAAAAGGGCAATGTGTTTCATGGTCGTGGTATGCGGGTGTTCGCTGCCAACCGATCCAGCGGAGCGTCAGAATCCTGAGTGTGTCACACCTTCCAGCCATCGCGGCAGACCGGCCGGATGATCGCATCCACCTCGGGGGCGTTCTTTGCGACCAGCCCGACAGGATCCCATTCGATCTTCTTGCCCATGGTATCCGGAGACGATGCTGCCCAGATGGCCAGATTTCCAAGCAAGACTGTTTCGGTGAGTGGTCCGGCGTAGTCTGGAAAGTTTGCCATCCCTTGCGGGCCGCCTTTGATGGCGTCCACAAATTCAAGGAAGTGTCCGGGAGACTGAGGGAAATCCACGTCGCCGATAACGCGACCGCTTTTCAGGAAAAAGCCTTTTTCGCAATGGTCGCCTGGGCAATAGAGCGAGTCCTTCTGGCCAACGAGCAGCATGCCGCTGCCGGCTGTCGTGAAGGGGTGCTCTACTTCTTTGCCGTCGTTGTTCTTCTTGACTTCGCCCGCAAAGCCAGCAAACAACGATTGCTCCGGCAGTTTGCCGCCGTCGTACCACCTCAGCTTCAAGGCCGAACGGCCGCCAAGTGCCGGAAAATCAAAGTCGATGATCGACCACTTTGGGAAAGTTTCCTTGTTGTGGCCGCTGGTCATCGCCTGCACGCTGATTGGATCGCGGAGGTTCAACGCCATGAATGGCATGTTGATGGAGTGGCAGCCCATGTCGCCTAACGCCCCCGAGCCAAAATCCCAGTAGCCTCGCCATGCAAACGGATGGTAGCCAGCGGCGTAGGGCCTGGCGGGCGATGGCCCAATCCAGAGGTCCCACTTGAGGTGTGCTGGCGTAGCTGATTCCAGAGGACGATTGCCTCCCTGGGGCCAAATCGGCCGGTTTGTCCAGATGTGCACTTCCTTGACGGCCCCAATCTCGCCCGACTTGATGACCGCAGCGGTCCGTCGCAATGCCGAATCGGCCGTGCCGTGGTTGCCCATCTGGGTGGCCACTTTTTGGCTGCGGGCAATGTCGGTGAGCAGGCGGGCATCGGCAATCGATCGAGTCAGCGGTTTCTGACAGAAGCAATGCTTGCCCATGTTCATGGCCATGGCCGCAGCAGTGATGTGGGTGTGGTCGGGAGTGCTGACCGTCACGGCATCGATTGACTTGCCCATCTCGTCGAGCATCACGCGGAAGTCCGTATACTGTTTTGATCCATCAAAAGCTGTCTCGGCTCGCTTGAGTTGATTGGCATCGACGTCGGCCACTGCCACCACCTTGCCGCTGCGGTCGGCATCGGCGGAATCGCTCTTGCCCTTGCCTCCAATGCCGATGCACGCAAAACGAAGTTCCTCGTTCGCGCTGGTAGGCACAGCACCCTCTGCGGCTCGCGATTTCGGGGCGATCCAATACCCACCCGCCACGGTGGCCGATGCCAAAAGAAAATCGCGACGTGATCGGGGTGGCATCGAGGTAGCGGAGCGAATGCGGCGGGGCATGAAACAACCCTTTATTGAGAGGCAACGGGTGTGACAGAAAACGGCCGTAGGCCTACTTGCGTGCTTGCGTGCCTGCGACAATTGGCCTGTGGATGGTACCATTCCAAGCCATACCGTTCAAGTTTACGGAATGTTAAAATATCGATTCATGAGTCTTGATAGCCGTAGAATCTAAGGGGTTGCAATGCGTACAAATGGTCTTGGGTGCTGCATTTGTGTGGTGGCTCTTGCGGCCATCGTGCCCAGCCAGGCAACAGTGGCCCGTAGCGAGGTGGTGGCTGCGCCCATTTTCGGCAACGGCATGGTGCTTCAGCGGGATGCGGTCGTCCCTGTCTGGGGAAAATCGCTGCCCCACGAATCGATTACCGTCACGTTTGGTGGGAAGTCTGTTGCCGGCAAGGCCGATGCCACCGGTCGGTGGAAAGTTGTGCTCCCTCCTTTCCAGGCTGAGGCCATCCCTCGCGAGATGAGCATTGTAGGTATTGACAACAGGCTGACTTTTACCAACGTGCTGGTGGGCGAGGTGTGGCTGTGTAGCGGACAATCCAACATGGGACTTGAGGTTCGGAAAGTCATGAACGCTGCCGACGAGATTGCTGCCGCACAAGATTCGGAGATCCGCGCGTTCACTGCCGTCTATGCCTCGGGCATGGACGGCACGTACGCCATTGAGCCCAACCGTGAAAAAATCTACGCGATTAGCCCGCAAGAAAACTGCTTAGGTTCTTGGAAACCCTGCGTCGGCAAAGACGTGGAAAACGTCTCCGCCGTCGGCTACTTCTTTGCACGCGAACTCAAAAAACGGCTGAAAGTTCCCGTTGGCATCGTGGTTTGTTCCGCGGGTGCTACGGCCATCGAGTCTTGGGTCAGCGTTGATGGGCTGAAGCAAATTCCTCGCTACCGAAATCGCGCACTGTCTTGGGAAGAACTCGCGGATGTGTACCGCACTGACAAAGGCGCCTACCCTGCCGCAGTCGAATCCCAAAAAAAACGTGTTGCCGAGGAGAGCAAGGTCTGGTTTTCGGAACTCGATGCCGAAGACCTAGGCATGCAGGCCGGTTGGATGAAAAGTGGCCTCGATACTGCCGAGTGGACCGATGTTTCGCTGCCGGTCTCGCTTGAGAATAATCCGATTGGCTCGCCCATTGCGTCGATTTGGTTTCGCAAAAGCGTTACGCTTCCGCAGGAATGGGTGGGCAAAGAACTGGAACTCCATCTAGGCACCGTCGACGCTGTAGATGATGCGTATGTCAACGGCCGAAGCGTTGGTCGCACCTGGTTCGATACGCCAACGTATTGGGAAGTGCGTCGCGTGTACGCAGTTCCAGCGGAGGCCGTGACCGGAACGACTGTGTCGATTGCGATGCGGCTGCTGAAGCTCGCGTACCACATGGCGGCCTTTGGCCCCGCTGCCGAAATGAAGCTGACGCTCAAAGGGGCTAAAGAAGCCGCCCCCGTGTCGCTTGCCGGAGTGTGGAAGATGCACAAGGCGCAGGACCTCGAGTATGGCAGGCAGCCGCAACTGTCGCCGTTTCTAGCCGCCGTGCCAGGCTCGCACTATGGCAACGCGGCTGTGATGTACAACGGCCTCATCCACCCCATCGCGCCCTATGCCATCCGAGGCGCGATTTGGTATCAGGGCGAAGCCAATGCGCCTTTCTACATCGATTATCGCTTCTTGATGCCTGGTTTGATTGCATCGTGGCGAGAGGAGTGGGGCTACGACTTCCCGTTTGGCATTGTGCAACTCGCCGACTACTGGGGGCAGCAGGTGGCGGCCGTCGAGCGTGGTGGATACACCAACCTGCGAGAATCGCAGGCCATGGCAGCCGCATCGACCCCAAACACATTTCTTGCGACGGCCGTTGGCGTGGGCGAGGGCAACGACATCCACCCCAAACGCAAGCAGGAGGTCGGCCGCCGACTGGCGATGAACGCACTGGGCACGGCCTACGGCATCAAAGACCGCACGTACTCGGGGCCGATGTACACATCGATGAAGATCGAGGGCAATACCATCCGCCTGACATTCGACTTCGCCAAAGGGCTCCACGCACAGGGTGAGCCGCCTGTGGGGTTTGCGATCGCAGGGAAAGACCGCGCGTTTTACTTTGCTAACGCGAAGATCGATGGGGAGCAGGTTATCGTTTGGTCGGACAGAGTCGCCGAGCCAGTGGCAGTGCGGTATGCGTGGGCCACAAACCCAGTGTGCAATGTTTACAACGATGAGGAACTACCGGTCTTCCAGTTTCGCACGGACGAGTGGGATTTGTCGCAACTGGTGATTCCTCAAGATACTGTTGTGATTCCCAGTGGATGGCAGCGGAAGTGAGCCGCGATCAAAATCCGCAGAAAGATTTACCGCGGAGCGACCGGAGCCGCACCTTTCTGGAGATGTTTTTCGAAGAAAGCAAAGGTCTCTCTGTATTGGAGTTGGCCGAATCCGTGCCCTAAAGTCGGGAGAGGCGTGTACTCGCAATCAACCCCCTTGGCCTTGAGGGCCGCAACAAAAATCTCGGCCTGTCCGATCGGCACAAGAACGTCCTTGACTCCGTGAAAGATTTGGAATGGTGGGTCATCAGTTGAGATAAAGTTGATGGGATTGGCTCGTGCAATCAACTCCGGATGATCTTCGAGTGAGCCTTTACCGAAGAGACGGTCGAAGTATGTGTCGCCTTTTGTTTTCCAGAAGACGTTGTCTTCGCCAGCCTGAGCCCAGAACTGCGACAGGTCGGTTGGGCCGGCATAGTCGCTCACCGCTTGCACCCGGCTAGAAACCTCGAGGTGTCCGCCGACGTTGCCCTCGAGTTCCTTGACGTCGCCCGAAGTGCCCAGCAACGCTGCAAGGTGGCCTCCGGCAGAGAGTCCCCAGACACCGAAGCGATCTGGATCGAGGTTGTAATCTTTGGCGTGCGCCCGCAGCCAACGGACCGCGGCTTTGCAGTCTTCGATCTGCGCAGGAAACGGCGACTGCCCGCTGAGTCGGTAGTTGATACTGGCGACGGCGAATCCGCGAGGAACCAACTGTAAGAATTGTGGCGAAGGGCTCTTGTCGCCGTTGGCCCACCCGCCTCCATGTATCCAGATCACAAGCGGCAACGGTCCGGCTGCATTCTCTGGTGAGTAAATATCGAGCCAGTTCGCTTCGCCCGCATCGCCGTACGGTAAATCGGCTACGACCTTTACGCCGGCAGGGAGTGGCGATGCTTTCGCCATCAGCAGGCTCGCGCTTATTAGACCTGCGAGGCTCAGGATTCCGATTCTCAAAACTTTCTGAATGACGTCCATGCTCTTTCTTTCGTAGGGTTTCGTGTTTCAGTGTAGTGGTGAATGGATTTACTAGACTCCAAAAAATGGGGGTTCGAAGCCTACCGAATAATTGCAAAACGGCCCGATCAATGCTATTCTTGAGAGATTCAATTTGGAATCCCGATCTATCGTAATGTGAAATCGCCGCCTGCCTGCGACGCACCCCTGCTTGGCCTCACTGCTGCATGCATGACATGCATGGCGTTCATGCAACACATCCAAAAAGTGCTGTCGAACTGGTGCGGTGCCTCGCCCGTCGGCTGGATTGGCATAGCCCTGATGACGTTCCCGTGGCCGTTGCTGGCCGAAGAGGCGGCGCCATTGGTAACAGTCGATTCAGATGGGCTGCATTTTTTCGAAACCAAAATCCGCCCCATCTTGGCCCAGCGGTGTTACGAGTGCCATTCCGCATCAGCCAAAAAATCTCAAGGTGGATTGCAGGTCGACACGAAGGCCTCGTTTTTGGCTGGCGGCGATAGCGGCCCAGCGATCGTTCCCGGCAAGCCCCAAGAGAGTCTCCTGATTGCGGCAATCGATTACGACGGAGACATCCAGATGCCTCCAGACGGCAAGTTGCCAGCAGCAGAAATCGCCCTGCTCACCACGTGGGTTCAGCGTGC